>Ga0065709_1005918_pt1 | contig 85047 bp, 74 predicted proteins | sample Hoacrofraction14_2_FD_59096 | JGI IMG/M metagenome (GOLD analysis project Ga0065709, IMG submission 59096) | Hoatzin crop microbial communities from Cojedes, Venezuela, sample from fiber fraction 14 v1 | ecosystem: Host-associated > Birds > Digestive system > Esophagus > Crop | place: Venezuela...
ACTGCCCGTCAATGGCGCTGGCGTCGCCGTGAATGACCTCAAAAGTCTTGCCGCCATTGCAAGAATCAGCACTGCTTCTGCAAGAACCCGCGTCGCCGCCATTGCCGTTTTCTCCATTGCAAGAATCCGCATTTCCGCAACGGATGCCATTCAGTTCCGCATTGTGGCGGGTATTTTCCACGGAAGATTCGTCTATGTCGATGGCCACGACGTGCTGGGCGCCGCGCAGGTGCATGGCAAGAGCGAGGATGCCCGTGCCGCAACCCATGTCGAGAGCGCGGATGCCGCTGCCATTGCTGGTTTCAGAAGGCTTTTTCTCGCCAGAATTAGGGGCGGAAAAGTCCATGCCGAGAAGCATTTCCACGAGCTGCGAAGTGGTTTCGTGGGTGCCGCTGCCGAAGGCCATGCGCGGTTCGATGAGGATGTCGTAGGGCAGGGCAGGGACGGCGTCGGCGGGGCGGTGGATGGCGCACAGGCCGTCGATGACAATGGGGCGGAATCCCTCCTTTTCCCACTGCTCGTTCCAGTTTTTGTTCTCCAGCGCATGCTTGCTGAACGTCACGGCACTGCCGAGCGAAAGTCCCTGCAGCAGCGCGCTCACGGCGCCTTCGTCGTCGTTGCCTTGGGCGATGTAGGCCTCCACGCCCGTGCTGGTTTGCTCAAAACTGTCGAAGCCCAAATCGCCCAGCAGCGCGCAGAGCATGTCCGAAATATCCTCCGAAAAAGGGTCGATTCGGAAGGAATAAACCACAAATTGTTCCATTTTTGCCGTATTTGTTCCTGCAAAGTTACGTTTTTTGCCGAAATAAAACTACCTTTGTCGAAGATTTATGCGCAATCCGAGTTTCAATTTCAAGCAATTCACGGTTTGGCACGACCGCTGCGCCATGAAAGTGGGCACCGACGGCGTGCTGCTTGGCGCGTGGTGCTCGGCGGACAATGCCGATTTCGCGCTCGACATCGGCACGGGCAGCGGCCTCATCGCTCTCATGCTGGCGCAGCGGACGCAGGCAAAAGTCATTGGCATTGACATCGATGCCGACGCCGTGGCGCAGGCGGCGAACAATTTCCGGCAATCGCCCTTCGCCGCGCGCCTCACCGCATTGCAAGCGGATTTCGCGGCATTTGCGCCAGCGCAAAGTTTCGGCCTCATCGTCAGCAATCCGCCGTTCTTTGCGGAAGACACCGCTTCGCCCAACAGCCAGCGCGACCAGGCGCGGCGAGCCACCAATTTGCCGCTGTCCGTACTGCTTTCGGGTGCGAAAAAGCTGCTGGCGCCTGGCGGCAAAGTGGCCATCGTTGTGCCGCAATCGCAAGCGGCCGAGGCGGTGTTTCAGGCCTCGCAGTGCGGCCTGCACCTCTGCCGCCGGTGCGATGTCCGCTCCACGCCTGCCAAGCCGCCGCTGCGCGCCTTGCTTGAGTGGACCGACCGCCCCTGCCAGAGCCAAATCTCCGCCCTGTGCCTGCACGGCGAAGGCGGCGCCCGCTCCGACGATTACGCCCGCCTAACTGAAGATTTCAACCTAAAATAAACACCGCTATGCAACGCTTGTCCCTTTTCCTGACCGTCCTAATCACCACAGTTTCAACCCTTTCGGCACAACCGCCGCAGCAGCGCGAGCGCCGTCCGTGGCCGCCGTTCGACGCCCAAAACCCCGACGTTCACGACCCCGTGATGGCATGGGAAGGCGACAGTTGCTACATTTTTGCCACTGGCATGGGCATTCAGGTCATGGCATCTGCCGACATGAAAACCTGGCACCGCTCGCAGTCTGTTTTCCGCGAGGCGCCGGCCTGGGCGGTGGAGACGGTGCATGGCTACCGCGGCCACACCTGGGCGCCCGACATCGTGCGGCGCGACAGCCTCTGGTACCTCTACTACAGTTGCTCCACCTTTGGCCGAAACCGCTCTGCCATTGGCGTGGCGGTGAGTCCGACGCTCAACGCCGCTTCGCCCGATTACGGCTGGACCGACCTGGGGCAGGTCATTGCCTCGCGCCCCTTGCTCGACGATTTCAACGCCATCGACCCCAACGTCTGCTTCGATGCCGACGGCCGACCCTGGCTCACCTTCGGCTCCTTCTGGGACGGCATTCAGTTGGTGCAACTGGATTCGGACATGAAGACGCCCATCGGCAGTCCCAAGACCATTGCGCGGCGGCAGAACCCTGAGGCCGTGCGCTCCCACACCGTTCAGGCCAACGACAATGCCGTGGAGGCTCCCTTCATCATCTATCACGACGGTTACTACTACCTCTTCGTTTCGTTCGACCTTTGCTGCAAAGGGCTGAACAGCACCTACAAAACGGCCGTGGGGCGCAGCAAGAAAATCTCTGGCCCCTTTCGCGACCGCCAAGGAAAGAAGATGACGAAGGGCGGCGGAACCATCCTCATCGGCCAAACCGACCGCTACGCCGGGGTGGGGCACTGCGCCGCCTACGAGCACAACGGCCAATGGTTTTTCCTCGGTCATGGCTACGACAAGCAGCAGAACGGCATGTCGAAACTCGTGCTTCGCCCCATGATTTTCGAGGACGGCTGGCCCGTCATTCAGTGACCGAAAACGCGCCGCGCAGGTCAACAAACGTCCATGCGCCGCAGCCCTTCATCCGAACGGCTGCGGCGCTTTTTTGAAACGAAGGGCGTCGTTTTTGGAAAGGAAGACCTTCGTTTGGGAAAACGAAGGGCATCGTTTTGCAAAAAGAAGGCGTTCCTTTTTTGCGGGAACGCCGAGGTCAGGGATTTGTAATGTGGAGTCCGTCGATTTTTTCGAGGCGGCTGCGCAGTTTTGGCATGGCCGATTGGCGGATGGTGAGGGTCATGGCGCAGGTGATTTCGAAGTTTTGCGCCTGAATGGCCGGGCTTTCTTCCTTCACGATTCGCATCACGTCGTTCATGCGCTCGTAGGGGAAGGTGAAGGAAATGGCCTCGTCGACGGTGCACTCCACGATTTGCGCGTTGGCAATGGCATCGGCCGCGGCCTGCCGATAGGCGACGATGAGGCCGCTGGTGCCGAGTTTCACGCCGCCGAAGTAGCGCACCACGATGATGAGAATGTCGGTGAGTTCGTTGCTGTTGATTTGCCCGAGGATGGGTTTCCCAGCCGTTCCGCTCGGCTCGCCGTTGTCGTTTGCGCGAAATGTAAGGCGCTCAGGTCCAAGCATGTAGGCGTAGCAAACGTGGCGGGCGTCATAGTATTTCTTGGTGAAAGCGGCCACGTGGGCTTTCACCTGCTCGGCGCTGCTGACGGGCATGGCAAAAGCGAGAAACTTGCTTCGCTTCTCGGTGAAAATGGCCTCGGCGGGCGCGGCGATGGTGCGGAAAGTGTCCACGGAAATTAAATTACGAGTTATGAATTACGAGTTACGAATGTTTTCGCTGGCGCGAAAATGTTTAATTACGAGTTATAAATTTACATTTTTCATTTTATAATCGCGAAGCGAAATGAGTAATTCCACATTCGTCATTCGTCATTTTGAGGCTGTTACAATCCGGGGGTAAAAAATCTTCGCTTCGCTTCGATTTTTCACCCCCGGTTGAATAGTTGCTTCGCAAATGACCCTTTCTCCGCGAGCGGAGCGGCAGAGTCAATGTTGCTGCGTGTGCTGTGTGCTGCGGAAATTACTTGGTTCCGAAGTCCACTTTGGGTGCTTTCTCTGCGCCTGCTTCGGCTGCGAAGTAGGACTTGGCGCTGAAACCGCAGAGGTTGGCGATGATGTTGGTGGGGAAGAGGCGGATGGAGGAGTTATATTCCTCAGCCACAGCGTTGTAGGTCTTGCGCGATTCCTTGATGCGGTTCTCCGTGCCTTCGAGTTGCACCTGCAGTTCCTTGAAGTTTTCGTTGGCTTTGAGTTCGGGATAGGCTTCGCTCACGGCGATGAGTCGTGAGAGCGCGGCGCCCACTTCGCCCTGTGCTTCCTGATACTTCTTGATTTCTTCCTCGGTGAGGTTGTCGGCGTCGATGTGGATTTGCGTGGCTTTGGTGCGTGCCTCGGTCACTTCCTTGAATGTTTCCGACTCGTGCTGTGCATAGCCCTTGACGGTCTCCACGAGGTTGGGAATGAGGTCGGCGCGGCGCTGGTAGTCGTTTTCCACGTTGCTCCATGCTTGCTTCACGGGCTCTTCCATTTTCACAAGGCTGTTGTACTTGCCTACGCCCCAGAGCGCTGCCACAACAATGATGGCTGCGATGACGAGAAGGCATCCTAATCCTTTTTTCATACGGTTTGAGTTTTTAAGTTGGTGAGTTTTTGAGGTTATAAGTTTTTTAGTTTTTAAGTTTTTGAGTTGCGGAGTTTTTTAGTTTTTAAGTTTTTGAGGCCTTAAGTTTTTGAGTTTATGTGTTTTTTAGAATCGGCCGCCGGCGCCTCCGCCGCCAAATGTGCCGCCTCCGCCAAAGCCGCCGAAGGGACCGTGGCTGATGCCTCCGCCGCCGAACGAACCGCCTGTGCTGGGGCCGAAGATGACGAAGCCGCCGCCGTCGTTGTAGTCGTTGTGGTGGCGAATGATGCTCTCGCGGGTCAGTTCGTGCTGGCAGTTCTGGCAGACGAGCGTGCGGCGTATGTGGCAGTCTTTGTTGCTGTCGTAGAAGCGGTTACGGCTCACTACTTTAAGTTTGTGTTTGCCGCACTTGGGGCATTTTTTCTCCTTGTAGGATGCGGCGAGCGCTGTGCCGAGGATGATGAGAATGCCGAGGAAGAAGAGCGTTGCGCCGAAGCCGATGCCGTAGTCATCGGTGCTGTAGTCGCGCAGTTGCTCCACCACTTCGGGCTGGTTCTCCAGATAGCCTTTCATGGTGCCCACGCCGGCAATCATGGCGTTGTCCCAGTCGCTGTTGCGCAGGTAGGGCAGCATGGCCTGGTTTTCGATGCGCGAGCAGATGATGTCGGGGAGGAATTTCTCCATGCCGTCGCCAGTGACGATTTGGTAACTGCGGTCTTCGGTGGCGAGGACGAGTACGACGCCTTGGTTCTTGCTGCCGCCCACGCCGTAGCGCCTTCCGAGGCCGATGGCAAACTCGTAGGGGTCGTCGTTCTCAATGTTCTTCACGCACACTGCAAGTACCTCAACGTCATGGCGTTCCATGGCGAGGAGCATGCTGTCGAGGCTGTCAACGCAAGCCTGCGAAAGCACGCCGTCGGGGTTGCAAACGTGGGTGCGTGTGTCGTCGAACGTCGGCAGATTTTGTGCGTTCCAAGCGGTTGCTTGTGCTGTGGCAAAGGTCAGCAGCAGAAGCAAAAAGAGCAGAAAATGTCGTGTTGCGCTTTTCATCGGGGGCAAAGTTAAGAAAGAAAAATGAGAAAAACGCAAGAAAAGGTGACTTTTTTTAATGACGAATGACGGATGTGGAGTGACGAATGTTGCTTCGCAATGATTTAATGTGGAATTTTTCAGTGAAAATAATGCCTATTCATTCCAGATTTCCCACGATGCGTTGGCCTGGAGGATGAGCATTTCGAGGCCGTTCTTCACTTTTGCGCCGTGCGCCGCGCCGTTGCGCATGAAAAGCGTCTGGTCGGGGTTGTAGATGAGGTCGAAGAGCAGGTTCTGTCCGTCCATGCTTTCGTAGGGCAGTTTGGGACATTCCGCCACGTGGGGGAACATGCCGACGGGCGTGCAGTTGACGATGACGGGCCATTCGTGCACGGCGTCGGCGTCGATGGCGTCGTAGGTGACGCAACCGGGGCGCTCAAAGCGCGAAACCGTGATGGTTTGCAGCCCAAGGCGGTTCTCCAGCGCGTAGCGAACGGCTTTTGATGCGCCGCCCGTGCCGAGGATGAGCGCCTTCTTGTGGTGGGGCTTGAGCAAGGGCTGAATGGAGCGTTCGAAGCCGATGCAGTCGGAATTGTAGCCTGCGAGCTTCACGGATTTGCCTTTGCGCGCCACCTTGATGACGTTCACGGCGCCAATGGCTCGCGCTTCTTTGCTGATGGTGTCGAGGAAGGGCAGCACTTTCTCCTTGTAGGGGATGGTGACGTTGAGTCCGCGCAGATGCGGGTGCCCGTCGAGCACCTCCTGCAGTTCGTCGATGGTGGTGAGCTCGAAGTTGCGATACTCCGCGTCAATGTCTTCGTTCAGGAACTTGTCCGTGAAGAAATTCCTTGAAAATGAGTGTCCCAGCGGGAAACCAATGAGTCCGTAAGTGTCCATTCTCTGTACCTTTTTCCTTAAATTGCTTGTTTATTTCCTTCCGGTGTAGCGCTGGCAGATGCCGAAAGCGAGCGCTTTTGCCGCCGTTTCCTTGAATCCCGCTTTCGCGAAAATGCCTGCCATTTCCTCGCCTTGCGGAATGGCGTCCATGGTTTCGGGCAGGTAGGTGCTGCCCTTGTCGTCGTGCGTCACGGCCTTCGTCACCAGCGGCATCACGGTTTTGCGGTAGATGCCGAACAGTTGTTTCATGGGGAAGCTGCGGGGCGTGCAGAGGTCGATGCAGACGATGCGTCCGCCAGGCTTCAGCACGCGCAGCATTTCGCTCAGGCACTGGTCCAGATTGGCGAAGTTGCGCAGGCCGAACGAGGAAATCACGGCGTCGAAAGTGCCGTCGGCAAACGACAGCGCGCTGCAGTCTTCTTGCTGAAACACAACGCTTTCGCCGCAGCCTTGCTTGGCCGCTTTCTCGCGTCCCACGGCCATCATGCCCTCGCTGATGTCGATGCCGACAATCTTCTTTGGGCAGAGTTTCTTCTGCGCCAGCAGCGCGAAGTCGCCCGTGCCAGTGGCCACGTCGAGAATGACGGCGCTGCCAGCGTCTTTGCCCAGTTGCTTCTTGAGCCAACCGATGGCATTCTTGCGCCAAATGCGGTCCACGCCCACCGACATCACATGGTTGAGCGCGTCGTAGCGCTTGGCCATGCCGTCGAACATGCGCTCCACTTGCTCGCGCTTGCCGCCCGCTTCGCCCGCGTAGGGCATCACTTTCTCCTGCTCGTACATGCCGCGTTTCTCCTTATTATATATATTAGCCGCGGAAATCCTTCAGCCAGGCCTTCACGTTGCGCTCAATGCGCGCCGCAGTGTCCTCGTTGTCCTCGGGCTTCACGAACTTTTCGCCCGTGATGTGCTCGTAGAGCTCGATGTAGCGGTCGGAAATGCTGCTCACGAAGTCGTCGTCCATCTCCGGAACCGTCTGCCCTGGCTGGTTCATGAAGTTGCGCTCAATGAGCCATTGGCGCACAAATTCCTTCGACAGTTGGCGCTGCGGAAGCCCTTTGCGGAAGCGCTCTTCGTAGCCTTCGGCATAGAAATAGCGGCTGGAGTCGGGCGTGTGCACCTCGTCGATGAGCATCACCTTGCCGTCGCGCTTGCCGAACTCATATTTCGTGTCAACGAGGATGAGGCCCTTCTCGGCGGCCACCTGCGTGCCGAAGTCGAACAGCGCGTAGGTGTACTGCTCCATCTGCTCGTAGTCCTCACGGCTCACGATGCCCTGCGCAATGATTTCCTCCTTCGAAATGTTCTCGTCGTGCCCCTCGTCGGCCTTTGTCGTGGGCGTGATGATGGGGTGGGGGAAACGCTCGTTCTCCTTCATGCCGTCGGGCAGCTTCACGCCGCAAAGCTCGCGGCAGCCCGCCTGATATTCGCGCCAAGCCGAGCCCGTGAGATAGCCGCGGATAATCATCTCCACGCGGAATCCTTCGCACTTCAGGCCCACGCTCACCATGGGGTCGGGCGTGGCCAGCAGCCAGTTGGGCACCACGGCCTTTGTGGCGTTGAGGAACTTCGCCGCAATCTGGTTGAGCACCTGCCCCTTGTAGGGAATGCCCTTTGGCAGAACCACGTCGAACGCAGAAATGCGGTCGGTCGCCACCATCACCATCAGGTCGTCGCCAATGGTGTAAACGTCACGAACTTTGCCATGATACACGGCCGTTTGGTTCTCAAACTCAAACGCTGTCTTTGTCAATGCTTCCATATCTTTTTAAGTTACGAGTTACGAGATGATTCAATTAACAATTAACAATTAACAATTAACAATGGGCCCCAGTTAACTATCGGCTTTAACTTCTTTAACTTCTTTAACTTCTTTAACTTCAGGCTCTTGAGACGCTTTCTGGGAGAGGCTTTTCATCTCCTCCTCATGCGCCTCGTAGGCATTCACGATGCGCGTCACCAGCTTGTGGCGCACGATGTCGCGCTCGCCCATCTCCACGAAACTGATGCCCTTCACGCCCGCCAGAATGTGGAGCGCGTCCTTCAGGCCCGAGCGCACCTGCCGCGGCAAGTCAATCTGCGTCAAGTCGCCCGTCACCACCATCTTCGTGTTCTGGCCCATGCGCGTCAGGAACATTTTCATCTGCTGCGCCGTGGCGTTCTGCGCCTCGTCGAGGATGACCACCGCGTCGTTGAGCGTGCGGCCGCGCATGAACGCCAGCGGGGCAATCTGAATCACGTTCCGCTCCATGTATTCCTGCAGCTTCTGCGCCGGAATCATGTCCTCCAGCGCGTCGTAGAGCGGCTGCAGGTACGGGTCAATCTTCTCCTTCATGTCGCCCGGCAAGAAGCCCAGCTTCTCGCCCGCTTCCACCGCGGGGCGGCAAAGGATAATCTTCCTAATCTCCTTCTGCTTCAGCGAACGCACCGCCAGCGCAATGCTCAGGTAAGTCTTGCCGCTGCCGGCCGGGCCCGTGATGAACACCAGGTCGTTCTCCGTGAAGCCGTCAACAATCTTCTGCTGATTTTCGCTGCGCGCAACAATCGCCTTGCCCTGCACACTGTAGCACACGGCACCGTCCTTGCCCTGCTCGCGGCGCGGCGTTCCGCCCTTCACAATCGCAAGGATATCCTCATCCGCAAGCGCATTGAACCTGTTGCAATGCACCCGCATCTTCTCCACCGCCTCATCGAAAGCGCACAGCTCTTCCTCGTCGCCCATCACCTTCAGCGTGTCGCCCCGAGCCACAATGCGCAGCTTAGGCCACAGCGCGCGGAGCATCTGCAAATGCACATTCTTCGCGCCGTAAAACGTCAGAAGGTCAACATCCTCCAGCACAATATGTTTCTCTGTCATTCCTAAAACGGGATTATCATCATTCTTTTTACGACCGCAAAATTAACCATTTTTATCCGTTATTCCAACATTCCCGCCCGATTTCTCCCTTAAAAGCCGCAAAACCATGCACTTTCACGCCAAAAAACGCCCTTCCCATGCGTTTTTTCTCGCCACCGCTTGCTTTTTTCCACACATTTTTCTTAACTTTGCATAAATCCAAAAACTCATAACCTCAGGAACTCAAAAACTTAAAAACTCATAACCTTAAAAACTCAAAAACTATGAGAAACCTTCTTCTTCTCCTTTTGCTCGCCATCGCACTGCCCGCCAGTGCGCAGACCTTCTCGGCCTATACCGCCGACAGCGTGAAACTCTACTATCAAGTGCTGAAAGACAAAGACGTGGCCGTAGTGGCTCCGCCAAAGAAAGAGCGGCCGCAAGGCGCAGTCAATATTCCGCCTACAGTTTTCTATAACGATTCCACCTACCAAGTGGTGAAAATTGCCGAAAATGCCTTCAGAGGCTGCAACAAAATGAAGAGTTGCTACATTCCCGACGGCGTAATCGAGATTGGCCCATACGCCTTCACGGGCTGCATTCGCCTGGAGTCGGTGCAGATTCCCGCCACCGTAACCATCATTGAGCGCTACGCCTTCTACAACTGCTCCGACCTGCAGACCGTCTTCGTGCCTGCGCCGCGGATGGCATTCGTGGGCGACTATGCTTTCGCCCGCTGCACTTCGCTCACGTCCGTTCGCCTGCCAGACATTGCGCAGCAAGGCAAACACATCTTCGAAGGCAACGGCCTGCCGCAAGGATTCGTCCGTTAGCCTTTGCCCTTGAGGCGTTGCTGTGCCTTTTTCGCTTTCGCACAGCCTCAAAAACTCACAAACTCAAAGCCTAAAAACTCACAACTACCACCGCGCACGCGAACCAAAAATCCGCGTGCGCTTTTTCTGTTTCGAAAACGATGCCCTTCGTTTTCAGAAACGATGACCTTCCTTTTCTAAAACGATGCCCTTCGTTTTCAAAAACGAACGCCTTCCTTTTTGCAAAAGAAGGCGCCCGATGCTGAAACGTGGTTCGGAGGGAAGTGAATTTCGGTTCGGAGGGAAGTGAACTGTGGCTCGGCGCGGCTCAGCTGTTTTCGCCGTGGCGCATGAACCGTTCCTCCGCCAGCCGCTCATACTTCGTGCCAGGCTGGCCGTAGTTGGCGTAAGGGTAGATGCTGATGCCGCCGCGCGGGGTGAACAGGCCCGTCACCTCGATGTACTTGGGCTGCATGAGCCGCACGAGGTCTTTCATGATGATGTTCACGCAGTCCTCGTGAAAGTCGCCGTGGTTACGGAAGGAAAAGAGGTAGAGTTTCAGGCTTTTGCTCTCCACCATGCGCTGCGCCGGCACGTAGCTGATGCGGATTTCGGCGAAGTCGGGTTGGCCCGTGATGGGGCAGAGCGAGGTGAATTCGGGGCAGTTGAACTGCACCCAGTAGTCGTTGTCGGGGTGCTTGTTCTCGAAGGTTTCCAGCACGTCGGGCGCATAGTCCATGCGGTAGTTCGTCTTGCGCCCCAATGCTTGCAGGTTGTCGTTTTCGCGAGGCATAATGTAATGAGAATTAACAATTAACAATTAACAATTAACAATGGGGAGTATAGGGAGTCAGGAGTAAAGGGAGTATATACCGATAGTTCTCTTGCCCATTGCTACCGCACCTATGGTATCGGCTAGTGAGCGAAGCGAACGATACTCCTAACGAGCGAAGCGAGTGATACTCCTATCTCCTGGCTCCCTATTAAATGTCTTTGATTTTCAAAATGTTGTAGGAGATGCCGTCGTCGTAAACGCTTACGCCCTCCTTGCGTTTCACGTAGCGCACCACGCGCACGGTGATGGGCAGGGCGATGACTTCGTAGAGCGTCTTGGCGGTGACTTGCAGCACCATGAGCTTCGCCAGGTCGGCCGCGCCCATCAGTCCGCCGAACGCGAGGGGGAAGAAGATGAGGCTGTCGGCACATTCGCCCACGAGCGTGGAGGCAATGGCGCGCAGGGAGAAGCGCTTTTCGCGGTCGCGGAGCTTCATGCGGCTCATCACCCACGCGTTGAGGAACGAGCCCACGAGGAAGGCGAGCAGGCTGGCCACGGCGATGCGCGGCGCTAGGCCGAAGACGAATCGGAAGGCCTCATCGCCTTGCCAGTAGGGCGCTGAGGGCAGCAGCACGGCGAGTCCGCCCAGCGCCACCACGAAGAAGTTCATGAGAAAGCCCATCCAGATGATGAGGCGCGCCTTGCGGAAACCCCACACTTCGGCGATGCAGTCGTTCAGGATGTAGCTCACGGGAAAGACGATGAAGCCAGCGGTCATGGATATCTGGCCAATCTGCACAATCTTTGTTTCCAGCAGGTTGGCGGCAACGAGGCAAACGCAAAAGACGATGCCCATGACCATGTAGGCCACGCTCACTTGGGGGTGTTTCTCTTCAGGAGAAACGGCAGTAGTTTGTTCCATATCACTTGTTTTTTACGAGGTTTTCAAGCACTCGATTCCGCCAAAAGCGGGCGGAATTTCCATAAAATGCGCTGCAAAGTTACGCATTTTTCCGCGCATTTCCATGCCTAAGCGCAAAAAAAACGCAAGGAACTCCGTTGGGGAGTCCCTCGCGCGTACATATTATATATGGTGTGGAAACTTACTTCACCATCACCTTTGCGGTCTTCTTGCCGGCCTTCACCACGTAGATGCCAGGCACCTGCGTTGCGTTTTCGGCCACCTTCACGCCGCTGATGGTGTAGAGGTCGAACTGCTCAAAGCCTTTCACATAGACGATGCGGTTCACCACGCTCACTTGCAGCGGGTTCTCGGTCGTGATTTCCACGCCGCCGATGCCCACAGCGTCGTAGCGGGGCTGCTTGTGGAGCACCACCCAGCCGAAGGTGTCGCCAGTCGATTTGCCGTCAATGCCGCTGGAAGTCACGCTCTTGTCAAGAATGCGCTTCACGCGGACGCCGTAGATGTAACTGGTCTTGTTGCCGTCCTCGTCGGTCACCGACTTCGAACTGGTGCTGGCTTTGCGCAGCACGGCAGGCACCTTCGTGTTGGCGGTCTGCATTTCGCCGAAAATCAGCGGGTCTTCCAGCAGCAGCGTGTCAAGGCCTTCGTCTGTAGTGAGTGTGAATGCCTCGCTGCGGCTCGTTGCGCCATAGAGCGTGTTGGCACCAATGCCGGCTGCCATGTAGATGGAGTTGTCTTCGTCGATGCATTCGTCGCCGGGCGTCACGGCAAAGTAGGCGAGTTGGTGGTTGATGCTCACCTTCTTGCCGAGGCCTTGCTCATAGAACAGCGCGCACTTGAAGCCCGTGTTCGTCACGTCCCAAACCTTGTGCATGATGGGGTTCGTCTTGTCGCTGGCGCGGTTCACCTCTGCCAGCACGACGGGCGTCACGCCTTCGGCAAACGGTGTGCTGAAAGTCACTTCGGTGGTGTCGCCCTTGAGCGTCACGTTGCCCACTTCGATGCTCATGTCGCCATAAGTGTAGTTGCCGGGCGCCATGGCGAGGAAGGGCAGTTCTTCGCTTTCGTCATACGTGCTGGTGCTGTTCGACTGCTGGGTCCAGGGCAGGCCGATGTAGTCGAAGTCGGTCTTCGTGATGCCCGTGGAGGCGAAGTAGGGCACGGTGACTGTCGTGGAGTTGTTTTGCGTCATCAGGCCCGTGAATACCATGGGCTTCTCGCTGAATTCGGTGGCGAATTCCGTGTTGATGCTGCTGCTTGCGTCGGAGAGCGTGAGGCTGCCAAACTGGACTTGGTCGTTGCCTTCTGCGCCGCCGATGCTCACGGTTGCCTCCTCGGAGTAGCGGCTCTTGCCGTCGCTGTCGAAGTTGTGGATGCGGTAGGTCACGACGCCCGTTACGCCCTTCAGGGTGTCAGCGCTGAACGTGTTGCTGGGGCCGAGGGTGATGTACCTCACGTTGATGGGCGTGAAGTCGCTTTCTCCGGGCAGTTTGCGCTCCACGTAGCAACTGTCGGTCTGCTTGCCGTTGCGGTTGTTCCAGCGGAAAGTCACGCGCTTGTTGCTGTCGTAGTAAGTGAGCGCAAAGTCGCTCGGGTCGTAGTAGGTGAAAGTCATGGGCACCTGCTTGTCACCGCTGTATGCGGCGTTGGATTTCAGTGCTGCGTACCATTCGCCAGCAGGGGTGAGGGCGCTGTTGAGATAGACGCTGCGTGCGTCCTGCACCCAGTTGTAGATGGCGTAGCGCTCCACGTTGGCGTTGGCCTCAAGGTGCGTCACGATGTCTTTCAGTCCGCTCAGCATGTGCGCTTGGTTGTTGGTTGTTGCGCTGCGGTCGGAGTCGGGCCACGTCTCGGTTGTCCAGTTGGCGCCGTAGTTGAACTCGGTAATCCAGATGGGCAGGCCATACATGCTGTAGTACCAGTTGAGGCTGCTGTTGAAGCCGCTGCCGCTGGAGTGCCAGTAGCAGTGCGCGGCCTGGAAGTCGAGGCGGCAGTTGTACTCCTTGGCGTGGTTGACGAAGGTGCTGAGCCAGTTCATGTTGCCCGACATGGCGGGAGTGCCGACGCGCTGTCCGCCAGCGTAGGCATTGCTAATCCAGCTGCCGTTGGTGCCAGTGCTTCCGTGGAAGAACACCAGTTCGATGGAGTCAAGACCCGTGGCCGTGTCGGTGGTGTTGGGGATGTATTGCTCGCGTTTGTCGCTCTTGTTGTCCGGTTCGTTGTTGCCGAGGATGGTATTGGCTTTCAGGCCAGTCACGGTACTCCAACTGGGCCATCCCTCGTGGTGGTGCTGCGGCACGTACTCATAGTTGTCGTAGTCGATGCTGTTGGCGGACCAGTCGTAGAACCAGGTCACGTTCAGGGCGTTGAGTTGTCCCGTGTCGCCGCCGGCGTTGCCTTTCTTCGTCACCTTATTCCAAGGGAAAACGCGCACGAAACCCACGCGGCCCCTCAGTTGTGCGGGCAGTTCGGTGAGTTCGAGGTCCTCGTCCTGCGCCACATACACGCGGCTGAATCCCTGTCCGTTGGGATTGGTGCCGAGGGTGAGCATGTAACCGCGCTTGAGCCTGAGCGAGCGGATGTTGTTTTCGAAACCATCAAGCGCGGAAGCACTGTTGTAAGTGGTCCACACTGCGAAGTCGCTCTTGCTGTCGCCGCCGTAGTTGGTCTCGCTATAGACGGTGAGAGGCGTGTAGCCGTCGCGCGTGTGCTGATAGACGATGGCGCCGTTTTCGTAGATTCCCACCCATGCGTTGCTGGTGGTTGCGGTTGTGCCGTTGAAACTGATGTACTTGAGCCACTGCGACTTAACGACGCTGGGCTTGATGTACTTGAAGATGACGACGGCGTCGTCGTTCTGCAGGTCGATGCTTCCTGCGGTGGTGAAAGGCGTGGTGCCAGTGATGACGTAGTCCACGGCCTCCGTGACGGTCACGGCGCTTGTCACCTGGCTTGCGCTCTTGGTGGTGTTTGCTGCCGATGCGTTGGCTGCGATGCCCAGCGCGAGGGCGAGGCAGAGCAGCGATTTCGTTAGTTTTCTCATGTTGATTAGGTTTTTATTGTCTATGTTTTTGTTTTCGATGCGCAGTAGTTTGGGCATGCCGCAGCGGAGCGGGTGCCTGCCCGTTTTCACATTCAACTTGCAAGTTTACGAACTTTTTTTCAATTTTGCGGTCTTTTTGGGTGAAAATCCGCGGTTTGCGCCCGCATTTTTAACATTTTGGCTTGTTTTCGGTTAGTTTGTGCAAGAAGAGATGCCTTTCGTTTTCAAAAACGAAGGGCATCGTTTTCGGAAAAGAAGGTCTTCGTCTATCAAAACGAAGGGCATCGTTTTGCGGAGGCGTAGGCAAAAAAGAAAAACCGCAGGCGAAATCGTCTGCGGCATTCCAACAAATTTATGGTTACGTAATTCTAAAATGGGTTGCTGTCTCTCGACAGGAGTTATGGCTTTGTATGTTATCGGGTGCAAAGGTACGGCCTTTTTTCGTTGCGTGCAATACCTTAAAATGGGGATTTTGGACGAAAAAAGTGGGTAGCGCGGGGCGCTATCCACTTTTTTGCAATTAATAATTAATAATTAACAATTAATAATTGTGATTACTTCTTGGTCTTTTTGCTTGCGGGGAAGCGGAGGACGGAGAAGGAGTAGGGGGGCATTTCGTAGGTGTTGTCGCCAGAGAGGGTGTAGGTGCTGGTCTGGGTCTTCTGTCCGCCCTGGGTGATGTCTCCCTTGATGACGCTGAGGGTGGCCTGGCGCTTGTAGGGCGCGGCGTCGGGGAGTTGGATTTGCAGCGGTGTGGCGTTGGGGGTGATGTTGACGAGTTTGATGATGAGGTCGCCGTTGTCTGCAATGACTACGCTTTGGCTGATGCGCTGGGATACGCTGGCGAGGTAGCCGTTGACTTCTTTGTTGTCGCGTCCTTCGGTGCGGGTGGCCGTGACGTTGAGGTCGGCGTCAACATACTTGATGCCGTTGTTGTTGCCTGCGAGGTGCTGCACGTAGTAGTTGACGGTGGGTTTCACTTCGGTGTTGTTGAAGTAGATGAGGTCGGGGTTCCACTGCGTGTGCCCTTCTTTGGCAAGGAGCGGGGCGTAGGACGACATTACAACCATGTCGGCGTTGCGCTCGAGGTTGGTGATGTGCATGGCTTCGGCGAGCGCGTTTTCGAGGCGGTTGCCGCGCGATGCCCATTCGCCGAGATAGACGCGGGTGGTTTTGCTGCGGTCGTAGCGGTCGTAGAATTGTTGGTTGGCGATGTACCATCCGGGGCTGACGTAGTAGTGCTCATCGACGATGGGTACGTTGAGTTGGTGTGCGAGTTGCCAGCCGTATTCGTAGTCGCTTCCCTGGAAGAATGGTCCGACGGTTCCGACGACGGTGATTTCGGGATGGCGTTTCTGAATGGCGTTAAAGATGTAGGTGAATCGCTCGGTGAAGACGTCGCTGATGAGGTCTTCATTGCCTACGCCGAGGTATTTGAGGTGGAAGGGTTTGGGGTGTCCGGCTTCGGCGCGCATTTTTGCCCATTTGGAGGTTGCGGGGTCGCCGTTAGCCCATTCGATGAGGTTGCAGAGTTCGTCTACGTAGTCGTTCATTTGGTCCCAGGGAATGCCGCCTTGCTGGCCAGCTCCGCCGCGGGAGGAGTTTTGGCAGGGCACGCCTGCTGCAAGTACGGGAAGTGGCTGTGCGCCAATGTCTTCGCAGAACTGGAAGTACTCGTAGAAGCCGAGGCCTTTGCTCTGGTGGTAGCCCCAGAGGTTGCTTTGCGTTTTGCGTTCCCAGAGCGGTCCGACGGTCTCGTCCCAGTGGTAGATGTTTTCGATGCCGTTGCCGTGGCTGGCGCATCCGCCGGGGAAGCGGATGAACTGCGGGTGGAGGTCGGCGAGCGTCTGTGCGAGGTCGGCGCGGAGTCCGTTTTTGCGGTTCTTGAAGGTGTTGCGGGGGAAGAGGCTTACGAAGTCGATGGCGAGTTTGCCAGCGTCTTGCGGTTCAATGGCGAGCGTGGCCTTGTCGCAGTTGGCGGAAGGCTTGAGCGTTGCGGTGAGTTGCTTCCAGTTGGCGTTGGTGGTGAAAGTGGTGGAAGCGAGCGTCTTGCTGCCGTCTTTGAGGCTCACGCGGATTTTGTGAGCCTGTCCGTCGAGCGTGCGGAGGAAGAGGGAGAGGTCGTAGGCTTCGCCTTTGCGCAGGGCGATGCCGTCGAATCCGTCGTTGGTGAGGGCTGCTCCGGGCTGTGTGGTGGTGAGGACGGCGTAGTGGCTGTTGTTGGCGTGGATGGGATTGTCGGTTGCGATGTCCCATGTGGTGCCGTTGCCAGTGAGTTGCCAGAAGGACTGTGCGTTCCATTCTCCGCGGTCGAGGTTGTTGTATTCGAAGTCGCGGTTCTGGATGAGTTCAGCGTAGAGGCCTCCGTCGGCGGCGTAGTTGATGTCTTCGAAGAAGATGCCGATGAGTTCGGGCGAAATGTCCTTGGTCTGGTCGAGGTGGATGCTGAGCGTTGCGGCCTGCGATTTGACGTTCTTGAAGGTTTCGGCGTCGTTGCGCAGGTTGATGTTGGCGGCGTTGTCTTGCTCAACGGCGAGCGCGGCTTTGGCGAGGAGATTGTTGAGGGTGGCAGCGGGTACGCGGTTGATTTCGCCCGTCTGCTTGTTGCCGTTGATGCTGACGGTGGTGCGGCGCACGCGCTTGGTGTATTCGGTCTCGGTGATGCTGACGGGCGCGGTCCACTGCTTGAAGTCGCTGGAGCGCGTCTGCCAGAAGGCGTTGTCCTTGCTCTTGTAGGAGACGACGAACTGTCCGTTTTCGTGTGTGAGCGTGGGTTCGAGGACGTTGGTGCCGTTGTGCATGTAGGGGTAGTCCTGGGGTTTCCAGACGTAGAGGTCGGTGGTGCGTGTTGTGGCGAACTGGTCGGCCCATTGGTTCACTTCCCAAACGGCGTAGATGTCGCTGCCCACGGGGAGTACGCTGGGGGAGAACATGCGCTTCTCTGCGCCCCACGTGCCGTAGTCGCAGGTGACGAACGCGCGCTCATTGGCGATGGCGTTCCAGTGCTTGGCGTCGTAGGAATAGGCGGTGTGAAGTCCGCCTTTGGGCGCGTTGGCGTAGGTGAAGATGTAGATGGAGTCAACGGTGTTGGCAACAGCTGCCGCGGCCATCATGGCGGCTGCAATGGTGGTCAGGATTTTTCTCATGGTGAGTATTATATATTAATAAGGTGAAACTTCGTGCTATTTGGAGCGTACGCTGAGACCTGCGTTGACGCTGTTGGCAGAGCCGTAGAGTTCGCCGTTGGGGCCTCCGCCGGAGTAGTTGATTTGCGAAGCGCCGAAAGTGACGGTGTAGTAGCCCGAAGTGGTGGGCGCCACGAAACTGAACGTGGGCTGACTCTTGGTGGGGTCAACCACGCTCCACGACGCACCGTCAACGTCCTCGCCGTCTTTCTCGATTTTGTAGTAGTACTTCGACTTATAGATGCCTTTGCCAGCGCTGACGTAGGTGACGGTGGCATAGACGGAATCGCCTGGGTTGCAGGGATTTGGGGTGAGGGTGAGTTTGTCGAAGACGGGCGACTGTCCGTCTTTTGCGTTGTCGTCGTTGTCGCAGGCGGTGCATGCCAGTGCGAGGACTGCTGCAAGAATGAGAAGGTGCTTCATAATGGTGAGTTTATGAGGTTGTAAGTTTTTAAGTTTATGAGTTTATGAGTTTTGTTGCAAAGTTAGGCGGATTTTGCGAGTTTCATGCGCACTATTGTCCCAAATAAGGGCAACAAATGTCCCATTTCGGGCAAAAGACACGCTTTGATGCAGTTTGGGCGCTAACTTCTCCCCTCCCTTTCTGGTGAGGGGTTGGGGGAGAAACTTTATTCCGCAGGCACATCGATGACCACGGGCATGGTTTCGGTTGTGGCGGCGGGAGTGTCGGTCTTCTTGTCTTTTCGGCCAAAGACGGAGAAGTGGACGTAGCGCTTGGGGTTGGCCTTGAGGTCCTCGAGCAGTGCGGAGGCATTCTTGGCCGTGGCGTTGAGTTCGTTGTAGAGCGAGGGGTCCTTGCTCAGTTTGGCAAGCGTGCCGTTGGGGTTGCTGAGTTGGTCGGTGAACTGCTGCAGGTTGGTGATTGCGGCATCGGCTTTCTGGGCAATGCCCGCCACGTCAACGGTGTTGAGTTTGGCTGTGGTCTGCTGCAGGTTGTTGCCAACGTTGTTGAGCGAGGAGAGGGTGGTGGGCACCTGCTTGTTTACGTCGGCAAGCAGCGTGTTGAGTTGGTCGGTAGTGGTCTTCAGCGCAGCGGTGGAATACTCTATGTTGCTGAGCGACTGGCTGATGGCGGGACTTGCCACGAGCGCATTGAGCGTGGCGAGGATGGAGTCGAGTTTGGGAATGAGTGCCTGCACCGATGGAATCATGTCGCCCGCCGAACTGAGGAGGTCGGACATGGGCAGGCCGTTGATGGTGTCGCCTGGCTGGAGGTTGCTGCCTTGGCTGCCCAGGAGCAGTTTCACCTTGGGCGCGCCGAGCATGTCCTTGTGGAGCGTGGCGGTGGTTCCGGCAGGCACCGTGAATCCTTCGTTGAGGTCAATCATGATGTTGACCAACTGGCTCTGCGGGTCGAACGAGAGCGCTTTCACCGTGCCGACGTTCAGGCCGTTGGCCAGCACTTCCGACTGCGGCGAGAGTCCGTTGACGTCGGCCATGCGGATGCAGTATTGGTTTTGCGAATGTCCCAGCCTGATGCCCTTTAGGAACATGATTCCGAAGTAGATGATGAGGATGGAAACAATGGCAATGATGCCTATCTTGATTTCTTTTTTCATGATGCGGTAATTTTGCTTTTTGTTAGGGAGTCGAGGGAGTAAAGGGAGTCGAGGGAGTCGAGGCCGATAGTTTTCAAACCGCTCTGAGTAACGGCTAACGAGCGAAGCGAGTGATACTCTTAGGCACGAAGTGCCGATACTCCTATCTCCTGAATTCCCAAGACCTTACTTCACCGTCTTCTTATACTTCAAAATGGCATTGTAGATGGCCTGCGCCATCTTCTTCTGCCCGTCTTCGCTCAGCAGGAATTCCTCTTCCGAAGGGGTGGAGATGAAGCCCACCTCGAGCAGCACGCTGGGCATGTAGGTGAGGCGCAGCACCGCCAGATTGGCCTGCAGCACGCCCATGTCGCTCCTGCCGCCCGTGCGCACCATTTCGCGCTGCACCACCTTGGCGAAGTTCACGCTCTCCTTCATGTCTTGGTCCTGCATCAGTTCGAAGATGATGTCGCTCTCGGCCGTTTGGTTGTAGTTGTATTTCTTCGCCTCCTCGCCTTCGAGCGCAATCACCGAGTTCTCGCGCTTTTCCACCTCCAGGTTGGTCTGCGCGGGGTTGAGGCTCAGCGTGTAACTCTGCACGCCCGTCGCTTTCCGCCCGTTTTTCGGCAGCGCGTTGGTGTGAATGCTGATGAAGAGGTCGGCTTTCGCCTTGTTGGCAATCTCAGCGCGGCGGCCCAGCGGCAAGAAGATGTCGGTCTTGCGGGTGAACACCGCCTTGATTTCCTTCTGATTGGCCTTCAGCAACTTATCCAGTTCCAGGGCAATGCCCAGGTTGATGTTCTTCTCCTTGTTGGCCGCCTTCGAACCAATGGCGCCTGGGTCATGGCCGCCGTGTCCGGCATCGATGACCACAACAAACTTTTCCTGTGCGCTCGCCTCCATCGGCAGGAGCAGGCACAGGCACGTGAGGATATAAAAAATGCAGCGCATAAACTTCCAAACTGTTAAATGCGCTGCAAATTTATGAAAAATCTTTGAAATTAAAACCTTTTCTTGCTAAAATGTGAATTTTACGCCGCTCATTAACCAAAATCCCGCCTGTTTCACGTTGCCGAGGTCATAGTAGCGGTGGTTAGTCACGTTGTTCGCTTCCGCCCAAACGGTCCAACTCCTCGCCGCCCATTGCAGGCGCACATCGAGCAGTCCGTAGGGCCGGTAGTCCACGGTCTGCGCGGCATAAGTGGCCGTGCCGTCGCTCGCCGTCGTCGGGGTGTACTTCACGAAGTGGCCCATGCGCTCCTGCCAGCGGTAAGTCACGCTGCCCGTGAGGTTGCGCCACAGCCGCAAATCCAGCCGCGCCGTGAGTTTCTGCCGCAGGTAGTCGAGCGCATAACTGCTGGCGTAGATGGGCGTGTCGTCGTGACGTTTTTGGTAGATGTAGGTATAACTAACGCTCAGTTGCTCAAGCACTTTCTGCCCTTTCAGGCAATCGCTCAGCCGCACGCGCCCGTTCACATTCAGGCCCAGTTTGTCGAGCTTGAAATTCGCTGCATGATACGTCGTGTAGCCGTTCACGCTGTCGGCCGCGGTCATCACCCAGTCAATCATGCTGCGCTCGTGGCGGTGAAAGCCCTTCACCTCCACGCTCACGGCCCTTGCCCTGTAGCTCGCGCCCAGCGCCAGTTCGCTTGCCTGCTCAGGCTTCAGGCCTACATTGCCCTCCTGCGTAGGCGATTTATAATAGAGGTCGGTGAACGTGGGCATGCGCTGCGCCATGTTCCACGAACCATACACCTTCCAGTGCAGCCCGCCGCGCCAGCTCACGTCAATGCCCGGATAGAGCCTGATGCGGTCGTCGAGGCCCGTGTTCAGGTTCGCCATCAGGCCAGCGCTTGCGGTCCATTGCCCCCACTGGGCGTCGTGCTCCAGGAAGTAGCACACATTCGTGCGGTGGTCGCGCTTCGTGTAGTTGCCGTGCCCGTGGCCGATGCTCACCTGCTCGCTCTCCTCCAGCGGCTTGCCCAGCGCAGTGCTGAGAATGCCTTCGCTCCTCACCTCAGCGCCCACCACCGACGTGCCGAGCGCCCACGACGTCCGCGCATTCAGGCTCAGGCCATAGACGTCCACGCGGTGGAAATTCTCGCCCACGCTGCTCCCTTTGATGAGCTGGTAGTGGTCGTAACTGCGGTTCCAGTACAGGCGCGGGCTCACTGCAATGCGCCCCTTCGTCTCGCCGCCCACGGCAGCGTGCAACTTCGTGTCGGCCTCCCACTGGTTCGGATACTTGCCCGAATAGAACGTGTTGGCGCCATAGCGCATGCCGTTCGCCCCCAGTTGCCAGTTCACGTCAGCATCATCGCCCTGCCAGCGGCCGCTGTACCAGCCGCGCCACTTGCCGAAGTCGTTGTTGGCCGTGCCGCCATCGCTGCGCATGTAGCCGCCGCTCGCCCCGTGCCACAGCCGTTTCGCACTGTGCGCCAGGCTCGCTCCGGCGCCAAAAGTGCCGTAACTGCCGCCTTCCGCCTTCACGCTTCCATGCAACGCAGAACCACTATCGTCACTCCCCTCCCTCTTTGGGGAGGGGTTGGGGGAGAGGCTCCTCGTCACGATATTAATCGCCCCGCTGAATGCACTCGTGCCATACACGCGGCTCGCAGCACCATCCAGCACCTCAATGCGCTCAATGTCGTCTATGTCGATGGGAAAATCGGCGGCCAAATGACCCGTGTGAGGAGAAGAAATGTTCACACCGTTCAGCAAAATCAATAACTGGTCGTGCGTGCCGCCGTTCAGGCTGATGTCCGTCTGAATACCGAACGGGCCGCGCTGACGGACATCAACGCTCGCGGCCAGTTTCAACAAATCATTCACCGATTGCGCAGGGCAATCCTCAATCTCCGCCCTGGTCATCACGCTCACCAAGCGAGCGCTCTGACCCAGCGGAACGGCAACACGCGCCGCGGTCACTTCCACGGCATCGAGCTCGCGCTCCATGTCGCCCAAGCCAGCGCTTTCGCCTTCGCCATACGCCACCTGCGCAACGGCATTGCCCGCGCAAGCCACGCTCAGCACCGCCACGCTCAAGCGGCCAATCACTATCTCACGCCCCAGCGAGCGGAACACAGCATCGGCCCTGCGAGTGAAACGGTGCCAGCGAATAGCACCAGCCTTCAGCATAAAGTCTCTTTTCTGCATACTTTAGCTTCCTTTTGGGTTAATAAAAACGTTTAATAATTAAATAATGTGTAAAGTTCTCCGCGCAAGATTTCACCCATCCCTCTTTGGGAGGGGGCAGGGGAGAGGTTTCCTTGTCGGAGGACAGGCTTCACTTTTCGGGTGAGAGGCTTATTCTTCGGGTGAGGGGTTTCTTCTCCCCTCCCTTTTTGGGGAGGGGCAGGGGGAGCGGCTTTTTTCCCTCTTGCGCCCTGCAAAGTTACTGCTTTTCCCCCATACCGCCAAACCATTCGCCATCCTTTCACAAAACGAAGGGCATCGTTTTCGAAAAGGAAGACCTTCGTTTCGGAAAACGAAGCGCTTCGTTTTTGAAAAGGAAGGGCATCGTTTTTTCGCGCGGCGAAAATTTTTGCGGCGCGATGCACGGAAATGCGAAAAAAAGTGTATCTTTGCAGTCGTTATTAACTAACCCTGAAAATCATGGCGGAAAAGACAAAAACTGTTTTGACCCTGAGCCCCGATGAGGCGCTCGACTTCTTCATGCACTCCGAACGTTACTACAACTTCGAACTGCCCGAGTATTTCAACTTCCAGCCCGTGCTCGACTTCGTGCGGGAGCGCGTGGGCAGCAAGTCGCTCAAGGACTGCTTGCGCAATGCCCAGGCGCTCGATGGCGCGCGCGGCGTCAACTTCGACATCGTGCTGAACAAAGACGGCAAGTACGCCGTACGCCCGCTGTCGCTCGTCAACCCCTACCTCTACTACCTGCTCGTGCGCGAGATGTGCGACGGCGACAACTGGACCCAACTGGTGGACCGCATCAAGGCCTGCCAGACGCCACACATCACGCCATGCGCCCTGCCCGTGCTGCCCAAGGCCATAGAGAAATTCCACAATTCCACCACCATCCTCAACTGGTGGAGCAACATGGAGCAGCGCTCCATCTCGCTGTCCATGGCCTACCGCTACATGTTCGTCACCGACATCACCAACTGCTACGGCAGCATTGACCTCCACTGCCTCGACGATGTGGCATCGCTGCGCGGAACGGCCCAAGAACGCCCTGCCAACCAAGCACTTACGGAGCATGTCCGCACCTGCCTGCGCGCGCTGCAGAACGGCAGAAACATGGGCATTCCGCAGGGAAGCGACATCTTCAACCTGCTGGCCGAGGCCATTCTCTGCTACATCGACCTGCTGCTGGCCGAGGCCATTGAGAAGGAAGTGGGGAAAGATTGCGACTACCACATCCTGCGCTACCGCGACGACTACCGCGTGTTTTGCAGCAACCACAACCAGTTGGAGGAAATTTCCTACATCCTGCAGCGGCTGCTCGGGCGCTTCAACTTCCTCATGAACACCAAGAAAACGAAAATCAGCGAGAGCATCATCACCGACAGCATCAAGCCCGACAAGCAGTTCTACATCTTCAATACGCCCATCTTCAGGAACCAGCGCGTGTGGAAACTGAAGACGGGCAAGGACGGGAAGCAAAAACTGACGTCAACAGTAGAGCGCGCCTACGACTTCGATGGCCTGCAGAAGAACCTGCTCTACATCCTTTTCTTCGGTAGGAAGTTCCCCGACGGCGGGCAAATCCGAAACATGCTGAGCGAATTCGACAAGCGCGTGAGGAAGATGATGCGCGACAATGAGCGCCACTGGGCGAGCATAAACATTGACGATTTTGGGGATTATGATGCCTCCGAAGCGGAGGAATACACGGACTACGGCCCCCAACTGAGGTCGGAAGTCGTGGAACCGATGGTGGCCATTGCCATGCAAATTGGCGTGGAGAATATCAGTGCGGCGCACTATGCCCTGCGCACCATCAGCCTGTTGCTCAGCGCATTGCACGACGCAGAACTGAAGGACAAGCTGGTGAACTTGGTGTGCAAGCGCTTCTCAGGCCTCTACAATTCTGACTACCTGCAGGTGTGGTTGCAAAACATCACTTACACCGACGACAAAGCCGATGCCGCCAACCGCTACAACCTGCCGCTCTGCCGCATCGTGGCGGGCGACAAGGGCGTGACGCTCTGGAACAACGATTGGCTCAAGCCCAAACTGACGAAGGACCTGCCTCTGGCGTCGATTGCAGGCGAGGAAGAGGAAAAGAAGATTGAACCCGTCATTGTGTTCAGGGAAACGCGGGCATACATGGACTTTCCGGAGAGACCCGAATGGTTAGACGTTGCCATTTTGCCCGAACCGCCTGAGGAACCTAGTTTTTCACTGCTGACAGGGCTGCCTGAACCGCCAGAGAAACCTAATCTTTCAGGACTGCCAGAACAACCCTGAACCCTTTTCGACAGAAGAAAAAAGGCTATTCCAGCGTTTGGTGGATGTTTTGCTCGCGGTGGTGGAGTTCTACTCTGACGCCGAATTTGGCGTGGATGTGCTCGGCGAGGTGCTGGGCGGAATAGACGCTGCGGTGCTGGCCGCCAGTGCAGCCGAAGGAGACTTGCAGGTGTGTGAAGTCGCGGTCGATGTAGCGCTGCACGTGGAAGTCGATGAGGGCATAGACGCTCTGCAGGAACTGGGTGATTTCGCCATCGTTCTCCAGGAAATCGATGACAGGCTGGTCGAGGCCCGTGAGATGCTTGTACTGCTCGTAGCGGCCGGGGTTGTGGGTGCTTCGGCAGTCGAAGACGTATCCGCCGCCGTTGCCGCTGGCGTCTTCGGGAATGCCTTTCTTGAAGGAGAAGGAGTAGATGGTGAGGGTGAGCATGGGGGCAATTAACAATTAATAATTAATAATTAACAATTAACAATTACAAGTGCGGTGGCATGGCATATAGCTCACACATTCAGGATGAAGTGGCAACTTTATTGCCTTCGCCTTTTGCAAGGATGTGGCAGATTTGCTGCAGGTAGGGGTAGTTTTGGGCAGCGCCTTCGGCAAGCAGGTCGCCGAGGTTGGCCAGTGCAGGCGGAATGCTTTGGATGAAGTGCGCTTTTTTCTCCCAAAGTCCGCGAAAGCCGTATGCGCCAAGCACTTGCAGAGTGCGGAAGAAGGCGAATAGGCGGAGTTTTTGCGTGGCATCGGCCTCAATGTCTTGCACCTGGAGTTGGTTGCGCTCGGAGTAGGTCTGCAGGTAGGTGCGGAAAAGTTGCTGGCGCAGCGTGGGCGAATAGTGCGCGGAGGCCTGATAGAGGAACGACGCAACGTCGTAATAGACAGGGCCTTTGCGCCCGCCTTGGTAGTCGATGAGGCAGAACTGCCCGTCGCGCACCATGATGTTTCGGGCCTGATAGTCGCGGTATTGGAATCCCTTTTCCGGCACGGCGAGGAGGTCTTCGGCAAGTTGCTCGAAGTCGGCCTGCAGTTTCACCTCATTGAACTCAGTGCCAGTGAGTTTGAGGTAGAGATACTTGAAGTAGTTGAGGTCGAAATGGATGCTCTGGCGGTCCATTTCGCGGAGCGGATAGCATGCGTCATAGACCTCGTCGTGTGCGGCTTGGTGCTGCACGAGGCAGAGGGTCTGCATGGCTTTGTGGAGCAGCGCTTGCTCCTCGTCGGAATAGTTTCCGCCGCTGTCGCGCCCCTGCTTGAGCAGGTCGAAAAGGGCCGTTGTGCCGAGGTCGGACTGCAGGTAAGCGCTGTAGTCATTTTCGGTGGCAAGCAGTTCAGGTACAGGCAGTTGATATTGCCCAAAGAGGCGCGTGAGGGTGCAGAATGCTTTGTTCTCGTCGAGGTCTTTGCCCACCACGCCGATGCAGGTCTTTCCGCCAGAATCGGTGATGCGGAAATAGGCGCGGTTGCTGCCGCTGCCCGTGAGTTGCTGCATGCTGGCGGGGTCTGCGCCGAAAGTCAGTCGGAAGAGTTGGGTTATTGCTTGTTTTTCCATATTTTGAGCACTTTACGCTGAATGGATGTGGCGTTGATGAAGGCGGTGAGCAGGAAAATGGCGCCTGCCACGAGGATGACGGGCCAAACGGACGGGGGCGTAAGTTCAGGGAAAAAGTTCTGAAAGAGAGCGAGATAGTGACCTCTTGCCAGCAGGAATGCGCCAATGGCGAGAAGGGTGACGACGGCGGTGAGAGCGATGGCGAGGAGTTGGTAGGGGCAGGCCACTTTGCGCGGGCTGTAGCCGAGCAGGAGCAGGTTTTGGAGTTTCTCAATGTTTTTTTCGAGCAGCAGCGCGATGCTGAGGATGAGCAGGTAGAGGCTGAGCAGGCAAATGAGCAGGCCGACGGCGAGCGTGATGGCGGTGATGACCTTCAGCACGAAGTTGGTTTTCGACGCGCTGAGTTTGTCGGCGTCGGTCGTCAGACTGTTGTCCTGCAGGTATTGCGTGATTTGCTCGTCGGTGGGGTTGTCCACCTGCACGATGAGGCGCGTGGGCGGCGTGTTTTGCTCGCTGCCGTAGCGCTGGTTGGCCCAGCGGAGGAAATTGCTCGGCACGAGGATGGTGTTGAGGCGGTTGCTGAAACCTACGATGCGCGCATCGTAGGTTTCGCTGAGTCCGTTGCCCTGCAGCAGCACCTGCAGCGCGATGTTGCTGATGATGCCTTCGGACAGTTGCGGCGTGCCTTTGCTTTGGGCAAAGCCGAAGTTGTAGAGGTCGAGGTAGTTGCGCGGCAGGATGATGGGGATTTGGTCGCTGCCAGGCGTCCACACCCAGTCGCGCTGCTTCACGTCAATGAACTGGCTGTCAACGCTTTCGAAGAACATCTCGGTGGAAAATCGCGCCATGCCAGGCATGTTGAACTGGGCAGTTACGCTGAAGTTTGAGGGGGTGAAGGCACCGATGTCTTCCACGAACGATTGGCTGGCGAGGTCCTCGATTTCGCTCGGCGTGAAGGCGCTCGATTTGCCACTGATGGTGTTGAGCGAGGAGACTTTCTTGTTGACAATGAGGATGTTCTGGCTCATGAGTCCGTCGTCGCTGCCATAGACGGCCTGCAGGTCGCGGTAGAGTCCCACGCCGAGGAGGACGATGAAGAGACCGATGAGGTTGGCCAGCGTGAATCCGACAAACTGGCCGAGGCTGATATGCTTTTTGAGGAGTTTCCAGAGCATCGCTTGAGGAATTAACAATTAATAATTAACAATTCAATTGCAAGTGCGGTGGCTATGATTGCTCACAGTTTTAGGATGTGGTGGTAGTCCATTTCGAGGCGCTTGCCAATGCTGGTGACGACCACTGCGGCGCCTTGGCGGGCAGTTTCTTCGGCAATGAGTTCGGCCATGGCGCGGTTGTTTTGCTCGTCGAGATGGCTGACGGGCTCGTCGAGGAAAAGGAAGTCGAGCGGCTGGCACAGGACGCGGATGAGTGCCACGCGCTGCTGCTGGCCAAACGACATCTGGGCCACCTTGGCGGCCTGCTTGTCGGCGATGCCCAGGCGCTCGAACCACTGGTCAATCTGCGCTTTCTTCTGAAAATGGGTGAGGCGGTTTTTGAGGTCCACGTTCTCGCGTGCCGTGAGTTCGCCAAAGAGGCGGAGGTCCTGCCACAGCAGGCCCAGCGAGCGCTTGCGCAGGTTTACCCAGTCGGCGATTTTCAGTCCGCGGATGTTCGCTCCGTCGAAGGAAATGACGCCGCGGAAGTCCTTTCGGAAGCCAAAAACGTAACTGCACAGGGAGGATTTGCCCGTTCCGCTGGCGGCCTCAATGAGGTAGTTCTGCCCGCGCTGAAGGTTAAACTGACAGTTCCACACTTCGCTGCTGATGTCCTGATTTACAAAGACATCGGGCAGCACGCGGTCGAAAGTGATTTGGTTCATTCGCAGAAGGTTTATTGGGTGTGAATCTGGATTCGGAAGGTGCGCTCGGGGGCGAGGCTGAGAGTGAGCAGGTCCAGTTGCAGCGGCAGATTTTGCGGCACGAACTGACTGAGCGCTTCGCCGCGGAGCATCAGGAAGAGGGGCGTTTCGGGGAGCGCGGCTTGCCATTGGCGCGGCTGTGGAAGCGCTTTGGCAGCAGTGCCACTCATGGTCACGGCGAGGTCGCTGCCCAGGGGTTGCAAGCGCAGGGAATTTTGCCCGAGCGAGATGGTTTTGCTGGGCGCCGCAGCGCTGCCAGAGCGCATTTGCGCAAAGAGCGCGAGGGGCATGTTCGCCTGAAGCGAGTCGGCAGGCAGGTTGCCGCAGAGCGTGAGGTCGCCGCTGATGCCTTCCACGAGCGCCTGCAGGTCGAGGCCGCTGCTTTGCTCCGCCGCGAGTGCCATTTGGCGCAGCGGTTTGAGTTGTTGCCACAGGCGCTTGCCGTCGGCGGAAATGCCCAGCCAGAAGTCGTCGGTGGGTTTGCTCTGGCTGATGAATCGCCCTTCGAGCGGCCGCTGCAGCGCACTGAAAAGGCTGTCGAGGAAGGCATTGGCCTGCTCGTTTTGCCCATGCAGTTGCAGGTCGATGCACGCGCAAGTCGGGTTGAGTTGCGCCGTGCCGTCGGCAATGAAATCGCGCAGCGCCAGTCCTTCGGGCAGCAGGGCGTTGACGACGTCCGCTTTTGTGCCGAAAAGGGTTTGCAGACCGTTTGGCGCGATGTAGAAATTTGCCGTTTGCTGCAGGTCTGCGAGCGCCGCAAAGCGCTCCGTTTGGCAGAATTGCTGGGATTCTTCCTGCTGAAAAAGCGCCAGTGCAGTGCGTTTCAGCCGCTTTTCGCCCTGCTCAGGGGCGGGTTTCATCAGCAGCAGCGCTTGGTCGCTGAGCACAATTTGCAGGGGGTGTTCGCTTGCCGTTTTGCCCCACAGCAGGCCGTTTTCGTCCTTCATCGGCACGCCGGCCAACTGCTCGAGCGCCTTTTGCAAGCGTGCTTGGTCGCTCACCGCCACGGTCACGCACTGGTTGCCCTCGCGGGTCTGAAAAGCGAGCAGCGGTTGCTGAAGGTCTATGCCGCAATCCTTGAGATTGTGCAGCAGCAGGTCCGTCGTCAGGGAGTCGGAAAGCAGTTGGCTGCCATCCGCCGCCGCCACCAAAGTTGCATCGGCTGGCACGAGCGTTTCGTAACTGCTGGAGCGGCTGCACGCCAGGAGCAGGGGCAGCAGGAGCGTAAGGAAAAATGCGCGTCTCATATTATATATAATGTGTCAAAGTTCGTTTGCTTGGTGCATCATCATCACGGCCACCAGCCCCGCCGTTTCGGTGCGCAGGCGGCTTCGGTCCAGGCTCACGCCTTCGAATCCCGCTGCCTCCGCCGCTTTCACTTCCTGCAGCGAGAAGTCGCCTTCGGGACCGATGAGGGTCAGCGCGCTCGTTCCCTTTGCCAGTTGGCGGCTGAGCATGGGGCGTTCGCCTTCGTAGCAATGGCAGATGAAGCGCTGCTGCTCGGTGGTCTTTTTCAGAAAATCGTCGAACCGAACAAGCGGATTGAGCACGGTCTTCCATGCTTTCCGGCTCTGTTTCATGGCCGAAACCACGATGCGCTCCAGGCGCTGCAGGTTGAGGTGGTGGCGCTCCGAGAAGGCACAGTCGAGGAAAGTGATTTCGTCCACGCCAATCTCCACGGCCTTCTCCACCATCCACTCCATGCGGTCGGCGTTTTTGGTGGGGGCAATGCCCAGGTGGAGGCGGCCCGCCCAAGCGCGCTCCTGCGGCAGCGTCTCGTCCACGGCAAAGGCGCATGCCCGCTTGCCCACATCGGTGAGGTGGGCGCGGAAGAAAGTGCCTTGCCCATCCATAAGCATCACCTCGCTGCCCGCCGTGAGCCGAAGCACGCGCACGGCATGCTGCGCCTCCTCGTCGGGAAGCACGCCGCTCGCCACATCGGGCGTGTAGAAATAGCGTTCCTCTTTCATAATTACGAATTACGAGTTTTGAATTACGAATGTCGCTTCGCGATGATTTAATTACAAGTTTTGAAATTTATATTTCCAAATTCTTGAATTCGCGCCAGCGAAAAATTCGTCATTCGTCATTCAATCAGTCATTCTGGCGAAGGCCGGGGCATCGACGTCGCAGAAATCGTGGTCCTGATACTTGAAGTGGCCCACGATGCCAATCATGGCTGCGTTGTCGGTGGTGTAACTGAACTTCGGAATGAAAACGTTCCAGCCGTGGCGTTTGCCGGCATCCACCAGCGCTTGGCGCAGGCCCGTGTTGGCACTCACGCCGCCCGCCACGGCCACGTCCTTGATGCCCGTGTCCTTGGCCGCCATCACGAGTTTCTTCAGCAAAATCTCCACGATGGTGCGCTCCAGCGACGCCGCCAGATCCTCCTTGTGATGCTCAATGAACTCAGCATCCGTGTGAAGTTGGTCGCGCAGAAAATAGAGAAACGACGTCTTCAGGCCCGAAAAACTGTAGTCGTAGCCGCCGATGCGGGGCTTGGCAAAGTCGAACGCCTTGGCATTGCCTTGACGCGCCAGGCGGTCGATGATGGGTCCGCCGGGATAGCCCAGCCCCATCACTTTCGAGCACTTGTCGATGGCCTCGCCCGCGGCGTCGTCAATGGTCTGGCCGAGGATTTCGAAATCGTTGTAGGCATTCACCTTCACAATCTGGCTGTTGCCGCCGCTCACCAGCAGGCACAGGTAGGGGAAGGACGGCAGCGGGCGGTCGTCGTCCTCGCTCTCGCGCACGAAATGCGCCAGCACGTGGCCCTGCAGGTGGTTCACCTCAATCATGGGGATGTTCAGGCTCGTGGCCATGCCCTTGGCAAACGACACGCCCACGAGCAGGCTGCCCAGCAGGCCCGGACCGCGTGTGAAGGCCACAGCGCTCAGTTGCTCCTTCCCAACGCCCGCCTGCTTCAGCGCGGCGTCAACCACCGGAACGATGTTCTCCTGATGGGCGCGCGACGCCAGTTCGGGCACCACGCCGCCATACTGCTCATGCACCTTCTGCGATGCCGTGACATTGCTCAGCACCACGCGGCCATGCATCACCGCTGCGCTCGTGTCGTCGCACGAACTCTCTATGGCAAGAATGTACTCTTTCAATGAACAATTAATAATTAACAATTAACAATTTAGGTAGATAGGAGATAGGAGTATCACTTCGTTAGCTTTTTGGCTGCACTCGGCATAGCTAAAACAAGTTTTACCTCTGCTCTCGCTAGCACAAAAAGACGCTCGCTTTGCTCGCTAGCCGTTACCTATTTTCGGCGTAGGTCTCCCCTCCCTTTTTGGGGAGGGGCCGGGGGAGAGGCTGTTTTTACTTTGTCAGCACCTCCACGCCCGTTTCGGTCATCAGCAGCGTGTGCTCCCACTGCGCGCTCGGCAGTTCGTCCTCAGTCACCACGGTCCAGCCGTCTTCCTCGTCAACAAACACATGCCAGTCGCCCATGTTCACCATCGGTTCAATGGTGAAAACCATGCCCGGCACAAGCAGCATGCCGCGGCCCGGCTTGCCATAGTGCACGATGTCGGGCTCGTCGTGGAACTTCACGCCCACGCCGTGGCCGCACAGGTCGCGCACCACGGTGAATCCATTGGCATGGGCATGGCGCTGAATGGCATGGCCAATGTCGCCCACGTGGCAATAAGGCACGGCAGCGCGCTCGCCGATTTCCAGGCACTCCTTCGCCACGTCAACCAACTTCTGCACCTGCTCCTCGGCCTTGCCGATGACAAACATGCGCGAGGCGTCGGCATAGAAACCGTCGAGGATGGTCGTCACGTCCACGTTCACGATGTCGCCCTCCTCAAGCACCTCCTCTTCGCAGGGGATGCCGTGGCAAACCACCTCGTTCACGCTCGTGCAAACGCTCTTCGGAAAACCCTCATAGTTCAGCGGAGCCGGCACGCCGCCATGCTCCACCGTGAAGCGGTGAACCAGCGTGTTGATTTCCTCCGTGCACATGCCGGCGCAAATATGCTCCGCCACATGGTCGAGCACCGCCGTATTGAGCACGCCGGCGCGGCGAATGCCCTCAATCTCCTCAGGCGTGCGAATCAGGCTGCGCGTGGGAACCAACTTCCCCCGACGCTCCTCGTCCATGATGCGCAGGTCCATCTCCGTCGGCTCCTGCCCCGCAGGCACAGTCCAGCGAACCTTATGCTTCCTCATTTTAATCATAATCTTAGCCTTTCTATTACAAATTTCCTGCAAAATTACGAAAAAACAACCAAAAACGCCCCCACACGCACCTATTATTTAATATTTCCTGCCCTTTAATCCAAAAAATGTTCGTACCTTTGCCACATAAGACCCTGAAAGGGTCACCTGCCGCGAAGCGGCTAAGTAACCCTGGGTCATGGGAGCGACCGAAGGGAGCGAGTCGACCTGGGGATAGCAACCTAGCAGCCCCCCCGACCCTGAAAGGGTCGCCGAGCAGCCTCCTTTGCCACCGCACCTGCGCTATCGCGACATTCCCACCTCTTATATCCCTAATAAACTTAAAAACTCAAAAACTTAAAGCCTCATAAACTTATGAACTTAAAAACTCATACCTTGGCATTTGCCGCCCTCCTGCTCCTCACCGCCTGCAGCGGCAGCGACAAGACCACCAACGCCGACTCCACCGCACAAGGCGAGCAGGCACAGCCCACGCAAATCTACACCACCAAAGCCCAGAAAGAGAACGGCACCGTGCACACGCCCATTGGCAACTACGCCTTCACAACCACCCTCTCCGCCGCCGACTCACTGCCCATCGTCAGCACCGAGTACGGCAACCTCTACCGCGACAACATCGCCACCCTCCACATCACGCTCGACGGCGCCAACATCATCAACCGCACATTCACCAAACAGTCGTTCGCGCAGTTCGTGCCGAAAGACCAGGAAGGCCTCGCGCTCGTTTCACTCATCAAAGACCCCGACCGCCCCAACGAACTCGCCTTTCTCGCCACCGTCGGCGCCCCCGACGACGAGGAGCGCAACTTCTTCGTAGAAATCACCGTCAACCCCAACGGCAACGTCACGCTCGCCAAAACCGAACCCAAGGAAACCATCTCCGACTACGACAACCTCAACATCGACCCCGACACCCTCGGCGGCGTATAGGCGCTGCGCGCAATTAACAATTAACAATTAACGATTAACAATTGCTTGCCACTAGAGAGGGCATCTCCAAAGAAAGCGTCAGGAACTTCCTGGCGCTTTTTGCATCCAATTTCCTTCCTTTTCAAAAACGATGCCCTTCCTTTTCAAAAACGAAGCGCTTCGTTTTCCCAAACGAAGGTCTTCCTTTTCGAAAACGGTGCCCTTCGTTTTTTGTGGAAAAGGCGGCGGGGCGAAAAAAACTGGATGGGAAAGCGGGACAGAAAGAAAAAATGCGTAACTTTGCCATGGTTAATTCACCTAATTGAAAAACTCAGGCTATGGAACTAACGGAAATGCAGCAGCAGGCGCTGAAGGGAATTGAAGATTTCCTTACGGATGAATCTGCGCAGATATTCATCTTGAAAGGTTATGCCGGCACTGGCAAAACAACTTTGCTCCGGCAAGTGCTTCCGCTGGCACGCCAGACAGGCAGAATGTCTTTGCTCATGGCGCCTACGGGCAGGGCGGCAAAAGTGCTGAAAGAGAAGATTGGCTTAGACGAAAACGGGCAGCAACGTGATGTGCGGACAGTTCACCGCACGATTTATAGTTTCACGGATGTCAAGGAGACGAGGATGCGCATCAATGAGACTGGCGAGATTGTGAAAGACGGCCAGGCCAAGGGGCAAGGCGAAAGGGAAGTCACGGACACGATTGATTTCTATTTCCAGATAAAGCCTCTTGACAAGGAAATACCGCCAAGTCATTTCGTGGGCATCGTGGATGAGGCTTCGATGGTAGGCAGCCGCCAGATGCCGCATGAGCAACTGCATTTTGGCACAGATGTTTTGCTGGATGATTTGCTGGCATTCATGAAACTGGAGCATGGCGGGAAACTGATTTTTGTGGGCGACCCCGCGCAGTTGCCGCCCATTGGCGAGAATTATTCGGCAGCGCTCGATGAGGATTATTTCCGTGAAAAGGGTTATAAAGTGGCGTCTTTCGAACTGACGGAGGTGCTGCGGCAAGACGCAAACAACGTCATCTTGGAGAATGCCATGAAAGTGCGCGATTTGCTTCACAGCAGTACACGCAATCATCTGGAATTCACGCGGAAAGCGGGCGAGTTTGAAGACATTTCGCAAGCGGAAATCCCAGACGCTTTTAGCAGCATTTGTCCTACGCCGTCCATTAATGAGTGCGTTGTGGTGTGCTATTCCAATGCCATGGCAAAGTATTACAATGACGCTATACGGCAGGAGTATTGGGGCGGCGATTTTCCGTTGCGCCCCGGTGACATTTGCCAAGTGGTGCGCAATCACTATTCCGAGGAGATTGATTTATACAATGGTGATTTCGTGCGGGTGATTTCTGCAGAAGATAGGATAGAAAGCCGCAAGCAGACCGTGAACCGCCGGGTAGGCGACAAGACTGTTAAGGTGGAAATTGAATTGACTTTCAGGAACGTGACATTCATGGACGAGCATGGAAATGAGTTTGAGCTGAAGATTTTTGACAACCTGCTCAATAATGAGATGCGTGACCTGACCCTGGAAGAATTCAAGGCGCTGTTCATTGACTTGAAGAAACGCACGGGCAGCACGCTGAAATCGGCAAAGGAGCAAGGGCAAGACTTAGGGAAAGTCTGGGCAAACATCCTGATGACCGACCCATATTACAACGCGCTGCACGTGAAGTATGGCTATGCCATTACGGGACATAAGTCGCAGGGCGGCGAGTGGGGCACGGTTTTTGCTGACTATACTCGCAGAACAGGACTTGGAGATGATGAACTTCGCTGGAACTACACTGTGACCACCCGCGCGAGCCGTTGCCTTTATGGTGCTCAGTTGCCCAATATCACCCCTGTGCAGCGCTTGAAGTTCAATGCGATTACAAAGATTAGCAAACCATCGAAAGGCGCATTTGCGTTTGCGCCCATTGAGGCTGAACTGCTGCCAGAAACTGCCACGAATGGGCAAAAGCAGAAATTCAATGCCGTGAAGCGCGGGTTGCAGGGCAGCGGTTTCAGCATCACGAAAGTGGAATTGCTGAATTACCGCGACCGCTACACGCTGAGTTATGCTGACGGCAACATCGTTGTGGACTGCATCTACAATGGTTCGGGACTTTACACTGGCTATGCTGGCGCGGACGGAGACCTGCTCAAGGTGTTCCAAGACGATTCGAGCATTGAATACGCAATAGACTATGTGCCGGCAAGTCCGCTGCTGCAGCAGTTGCACAATGTGGTTCAGAGCGCGTGCGATGAACTGAACGTGCGGATGACCAATGTGGTGAGCGACCAGCGGCAGTTCTTCGTGAACTACTATCTGAAGACTTCTGGGAAGTTCTCCTACCTCCAGTTCTATTTCACCAAAAGCGGTTTCCTGACCCATTGCCTTTGCTTCTCAGACATGGGCGGGGAGGATGAATTGTTGCAATGTTTGATTAAGAAAATCAATGAATTATGCCTGTAAGTGAAGTTACTGCATTAAGAAATAGTGGGCGGTTGGATGAGGCTTATCAGATGGCTCTGACCGACCTGGAATTGGAACAGAACGACTGGACGCGCCGTTCACTGTTTTGGTGCATTTATGCGTTGTGTAAGAATCGCTTTTTGTCCGAAGGAGACAAGGACACAGCGCGTGAGATGCTTGGGAAGTTGGAGCAATTGAAAGATGCCATGGAGGCGCCTGATGAAGTGTGTGAGCGAAGTTGCCAATCGTTGCGGCGCAAATTGTTGCCACACGCCGATGTGCTGCAAACCTGCGATGCGATTTCCAAAGAGGAACCTGCAAAAGCCTTTCAGCAATTGGCACAGGAAGTGCCAAACGGTGAGGTGTTGCTGCCTGAACAGCACGAGCAATATGGTTGGATCCTCTACCGCTATTTGCGCTCGGTGGGGGAGGACTTGCAGCCAAAGCGAGTGCGTGAGCTGCTGGCAGACTACATGAACCTCGCCAATCCGCGCCCCAGTCTGCTGCATTCTCGCGTGCTTCACTTTGCGCAGAACTATGCCAAGAGCCATTCCGAACTGAATTTCTTCTGTTTCTTTAAATTGTGGAACATTGAGAATCTGCAGGAGGACGATTGGCAGGAGCAAAAATCGAAAGATGGTGAGAAAACCTTTCCTGCTCTTGCGCAGACTGCTATACTGCGTGCGGCGAATGTGCTTCTCAATGTGCCCAGCAAGCGTGAAGAAGATTTGCAGTTGCTGGGCAGTTGGATTGACCAGTGTTCCGACCATGGCATCCATGACGAATGGCTGCTGCGTGCACGGGCGAAAGTCGATTTGCTGCTCAATGAACCAGAACAAGCCATTCAGCGCTATAGGAAACTGCTGACGACAAAGGAAAATGCTGCTTTCATTTGGCAAGAACTTGCGCATTGTGTTGCTGAAAACGGCCTGCGGATAGGTTTGCTGCTTAAGGCGAAATCGCTGCAACCCGATGAGCAATTTCTGGGAAAAATCCATCTGAACCTTGCAGAGGCATGGCTGGCAGAAGGTTTTCCGGGCGAGGCGCTTGCCGAACTCAATGCGCTGAGTAAAACTTACACGGAGAAAGGTTGGCACGTGCCTGGGCAGCATGATGCATTGCGGCATGCATTGCCAAGTGGCACCCAAGAGGAAAGCGATGCAGAGCGCCATGCGAAATACTTAGAAATGGCGGAGGAATTTGCTTATGCGGAGTTTCCTTGGGAGGATTTCATCGTGGTTGACCGCTTTAAGCAGAAAAACAAGGTTTTCTGTGTGATGACCTCTGCTTCTGGTGAAGTGCGCAAACTCAAAGTTCCGCGGAATTCAAAACTTAGGCAATGCAACTTTGGCACCGTTGTTTCCATGAAATTCTCCCAATGCAATCGCCCACTTGTTTGCCGTGTGTTAGACCGCGTGGATTGGAGCAGTATTCCGCTGAAATTCGGCGTTGTGGACTACTTGAACCAAGAAAAGCAAGTCATGCACATTGTTACGCCGGAATCGGATATGCTTTTTTGCAAACTACGCAAAGGTTTGAAGGTCAAAGGCTTGGTTCAATATAGGGAATACGTGCAAAATGGCGAGAAACATGCGGCGAATGTCTCTCCTGCGGAAGAGCAGCAGGCGATAGGCCTCTTCCCGCATGACCTATTCGTCGTTGATGATGTGAACCAAACCAAGCAACTGTTTCATGCCGTAACGGCACAAGCCAAGAAAGGTCTTGTCGTTCACTTCGACGAGACGAATCTTCGCCCGTCAGTTGGCACTTGCCTCAGCATCACCTGTTACAACCGAAAAATGAAAGATGGGTCACGCAGAAGTTGCCTGCTTACCGCGGAAGTCACATCGGAGACTTTGCCTGGGATGCTGAAAGAGGTCGACGGAAATTTGTCCCTGAAATATGATGATTACGGCAGCGTGAAATGCGGATTCATCCACGACGCCTACGTCCATCCAAATTTGTTGCGCGAAAAAAATATCACGTCTGACCAACCAGTGCATGCCAAGATGGTTTATACAGGCAATGGGAAATGGAAAGTGTATGAGTTAAGTGTGGAAGAATAAAGCGCCCTTCGTTTTAAAACGCAAACGAATTCTTTCGTGGAGTGCGCCCCTTGTTTGTAATCTGCTGGAAACTCATGCGCAGTTTCCGAACCTATTTCTTGCCATTTATTTGGTAAATCTTTTTCACCGCCTCGATGGTCATGGTGCGTGCCTCTTCCACCGACATTGCATTTTCCCGCTGAAGTTTCTCGCTGAGCACCGTCACCACCTCCCCGTCTTTCACGAAAATCCGCGATTCCGTCGGGTGTGGCGTCATGTCTGGTGCATCCGCCATGGCGATGTGCCGAACCTTAACCACGCCGTCTTCTGTATAGATGCGGCTTTCATCTAATGGCAGGGGCTTTTTCTGCATAAAATTACGGATTGAAGGTGATGTGCGGCAAACTCATTCTTTCGATGCGGGAGAGTGGGGCAGGGGTGGCCCTATTCCATGCGCTGGTGCATGAGGTAGTGCTTGTGGGGTTGGGTGGCGAGGGTGTCGATGTTGAGCATGTCGGACTCGTCGAGGACGTCGGCGATGGTGCCGTCTTTGCGCAGGATTTTGATGTTGTCGGAATAGATGTTGTACATTTCCTTGCCCACTTCGCGGTAGCCCATGAGGAGTTGGGCGTGGGCGGCGTCGCAGTGGAAGTGGGCCTGCAGTTGCTCCTGCAGTTCGCCGATTTGCTCTGCGGTGGGCGGTTGGTCGAGCACTTGCACTTTGAAGGGCCTGCGGTTGATGAAGTCGCTGCTGAGCAGGGCGAGCAGCGGGTCGCGATGCTGCTGCCAGACGGTGATGGCGCTGAGCAAGTCGGCGTCGGAAAGCAGCAGGAATTGCTCGAGCGAGAAGTCTTTCGGGCGCTTCAGGAAGTGCTGCAGGGCGGGCGTGGCAAAGAGTTGCTCGCCGTCTTGCGTGAGTTGCTGGGCGCGGGTGAGCGTGTTGATGAGCGTCTGCTCGGCCGCCACAGCCGTTTTGTGGAGGTAAACTTGCCAATACATGAGGCGTCGCGCCACGAGGTAGTTCTCGATGGAGTAAATGCCTTTCTTCTCCACAAGCAGTTCGTCGTCAACCACTTGCAGCATGTCGATGATGCGGTCGCTGCCGATGTTGCCTTCGTGCACGCCGGTGAAGAAGGCGTCGCGGCGCAGGTAGTCGAGGCGGTCCACGTCGAGTTGGCTGCTGATGAGTTGGTGGAGGAAGCGCTTGGGGTATTGGTCGGTGAAAATCTGGATGGCGAGCGTGAGTTGCCCGTGGAAGTTCTCCTGGTTGAGGTGCTGCATGATTTGCAGCGTGATGTCTTCGTGCGTGATGCCGGCAGGCGTGAGCGTCTTCTCCAGCACGTGGGAGAAGGGTCCGTGGCCGATGTCGTGGAGCAGGATGGCGGCAAGCGTTGCCTCGGCCTCAGTGTCGAAAATGAACAGTCCCTTTCGTTGCAGCGTGTTGATGGCGCGGCTCATGAGGTGGTAGGCGCCGAGGCTGTGCTGAAAGCGCGTGTGCTGTGCGCCGGGATAGACCACGTTGGCGCAGCCGAGTTGCTTGATGCGCGACAGGCGGTAGAACGCGGGGTGGCTCAGCAGGTCGAGCAGCAGTCCGCGCGGCACGCGGATGAATCCGAAAAGGGGGTCGTTGATGATTTTCATTTGCCTGCGATAGTTATAATAAGGTATATAGGAGATAGGAGTAGCGCTCAAGTCACTCGCTAATCGTTGCCAAAACTATCGGCAATTGCTCCCTTTACTCCTTACTCCCTTCACTCCTTATGATGAATTTTCTCCAGTTGCGCCTGCATTTGCCCTTGCAGTTTCCGTGCCGACGCTGCTGCCTTTTCGGCAAAATCCGCTTCGGCAGAGGCATAGATGATGCCGCGCGAGGAGTTCACGAGCAGTCCGCAGTCGGGCGTCATGGCGTAGTTGCAAACGTCTTCGAGGCTGCCGCCCTGGGCGCCCACGCCTGGCACGAGCAGGAAATGCTCCGGCACCAGTTGGCGGACGGCGCCGATGTCTTGCCCGCGCGTGGCACCCACCACGTACATCATGTTCTCGTCGCTGCCCCAGCCGCGGCTCGTCTCCACCACCTGCTCAAACAGGCGCTTGCCGTTGGCCAGGGGCAGTTGCTGAAAGTCGTTGCTGCCGGCGTTGCTGGTCAGGGCAAGGACGATGGTCCACTGCCCGCCGAAGCGCAGGAACGGTTCCACGCTGTCGTGGCCCATGTAGGGCGCAACGGTGATGGCGTCGGCCTTGAGGTGCTCAAACACCGCCTTGGCATACATCTCGCTCGTGTTGCCGATGTCGCCGCGCTTGGCGTCAGCAATGACGAACTGCTCGGGGTGCTGCTGCCGCAGGTAGCCGATGGTTTGCTCCAGCAACTCCCACCCCTCGGTGCCGAGGTCCTCATAGAACGCCAGGTTCAGTTTGTAGGCCACGCAGTAGGGCGCAGTGGCGTCGATGATGGCGCGGTTGAACGCCAGCACGTCGCCGCCCACGCATGCGGGCAACTTCTTTCGGTCGGTGTCGAGACCTACGCACAGGAAGGTCTTTTTCTCAAAAATCTGCTTAACGAGTTCTTGCTTGGTCATGCTCAAGAATTAACAATTAACAATTAACAATTAACAATTTGGGAGTCAGGAGATAGGAGTATCACTTCGTTAGCTTTTTGGCTGCACTCGGCATAGCTAAAACAAGTTTTACCTCTGCTCTCGCTAACATAAAAAGACGTTCGCTTCGCTCACTAGGAGATAAACCGATGGTTCTCTTATCCTTTGCCACCGCACCTGCACTATCTTTCTCCCCTCCCTCTTTGGGGAGGGGTAGGGGAGAGGCTGTTTCTCTTACAGCGCCGCCTCTTTCAGCCGTTCCGCATTCTCCGCAATGGTCAGTTTGTCAATCACCTCCTGAATGTCGCCGTTCATGAACCCCTGCAGATTATATATGGTGTAGCCGATGCGGTGGTCCGTCACGCGTCCCTGCGGATAGTTGTAAGTGCGGATTTTCGCGCTGCGGTCGCCCGTGGACACCATCGTCTTCCGCCGCGCCGCAATGTCGTCAATGTATTTCTGATGCTCGCGGTCGTAAATCAGCGTGCGCAGGCGTGCCAATGCCCGCTCCTTGTTCTTCGGCTGGTCGCGCGTCTCCGTGCACTCCACGAGGATTTCCTCCACCACGCCCGTGTTCGGGTTCTTCCAGTTATATCGCGCCCGCACGCCGCTCTCCACCTTGTTCACGTTCTGGCCGCCAGCGCCGCTGCTGCGGAAAGTGTCCCAGCGTATTTCGCCCTCATTGATTTGCACGTCAAACGCCTCTGCCTCAGGCAGAACCGCCACCGTCGCAGCGCTCGTGTGAACGCGGCCCTGAGTCTCCGTCACTGGCACGCGCTGCACCCGGTGCACGCCGCTCTCATACTTCAGCGTGCCATACACATTCTCGCCCGAAACGTTGAAAATGATTTCCTTATAGCCGCCCGAAGCGCCCTCGCTGTAGTTCGAAATGCTGATTTTCCAGCCCTTGTTTTCGCAATAGCGGCTGTACATGCGGAAAAGGTCACCGGCAAACAGCGCAGCCTCGTCGCCGCCCGTGCCGCCGCGGATTTCCATCACCACGTTCTTCCCGTCCTCAGGGTCAGCAGGCACCAGCAGCAGTTTGATTTCCTCCTCCAGTTGCGTCCGCTTTCCTTCCGCTTCCGAAAGTTCCTCGCGCGCCAGTTCCCTCATCTCCTCGTCACTCTCCTCACCCAGAATCCGCCGCGCCTCCTGCTCGTTACCCAGGCAGTCCGTGTAGCGCTTCCGCGCATCCACCAAGTCGCCCAGCCACTTATATTCCTTCGTCAACTTCACATACCGCCCCTGGTCCGCAATCACCGCAGGGTCAGTGATGAGCGTGCCCACCTCCTCCCAGCGGCTCTGAATGCCATCCAGGCGCTGAAGCAAATCGTTTTCCATGCCCATATCTCAATATTTGAATATGCCCATCTCGCTTTGGATGCTCAGCCCGCCATTGCCGCTCTCCACGCGTCCAATCACCTGAGCGTCAACGCCAAAACTCTTCGAAACCGCAATGATGTCATTCGCCACCTCCTGCGGAACGTAAAACTCCATCCGGTGGCCCATGTTAAACACCTTGTACATCTCCTGCCAGTCCGCCCCGCTCGCCTCATGAATGGCCTTGAAAAGCGGCGGAACCGCAAACAGATTATCCTTCACCACGTGGCAACCCTCCGGCAGGAAATGCAGAATCTTCGTCTGCGCACCGCCCGTGCAGTGCACCATGCCGTGAATACGTCCGCGCCCAATCTCCTCAAACACCTTGCAAACAATCGGCGCGTAAGTCCGCGTCGGGCTCAGCACCAACTTTCCAGCGTTCAGGCTCGTCCCTTCCACAGCGTCCTGCAGCGCGTAAGTCCCGCTGTAAACCAAGTCCAGCGGCATCGCGTGGTCATAACTCTCAGGATACTTCCCCGCCAGATACTTCGCAAACATATCATGGCGCGCGCTGGTCAGCCCGTTGCTGCCCATGCCCCCGTTCTCCTCCTGCTCGTAAGTCGCCTGGCCCGTGCTGCTCAGGCCCACGATGACGTCGCCAGCCTGAATATTTCCATTGTCCACCACGTCGCTCCGGCGCATCCGCACAGCAATCGTGCTGTCCACAATCACCGTCCGCACCAGGTCGCCCACGTCGGCCGTCTCGCCCCCAGTGCCCCACACGCCTACGCCCAGGTCCCTGAGCCACGCCATCACCTCCTCGCTGCCTTCAATCAGCGCCTTGATGACCTCGCCCGGAATCAGCCGCTTGTTCCTCCCGATGGTGCTGCTCACCAGAATGCCATCCGTGGCACCCACGCACAGCACATCATCGATATTCATAATCAGCGCGTCCTGGCTGATGCCCTTCCACACGCTCAGGTCGCCCGTCTCGCGCCAGTAGCAATACGCCAGCGAACTCTTCGTGCCAGCACCGTCAGCGTGCATCACGTTGCACATCTCCGCGTCACCGCCCAAGCGGTCCGGAATAATCTTACAAAACGCATGCGGAAAAATACCCTTATCCACATGACCAATCGCAGCGTGCACATCCTCCTTCTGGCTGCTCACGCCCCTCAGCATATACCTATCTTCTTTCATATTTGCCCCAACAATCAATTGTTAATTGTTAATTGTTAATTGCGCGCCCCGCGCGCTTTTCGCCCGCAAAGGTACAAAAAATCCAACAAAAATCACTACCTTTGCAGTCTAATCTCAATAAGTCAATCCAAAATATGACCATTTTGCGCACATTCACCCTCCTCCTTTCCCTCTTGCTCACCGCCATGCCCGCACTCGCCCAAGACCAAAAGCCACAGCCATACAACCCCAAGAAAACCTACAAGGAGATCAAATCCCTCCAAAAGGACGAGAAATTCTCACAGGTCATCCAAACCATCGACAAAGCCCAGAAGCAATACCCCGAGGCACTTGCCGACACACGCCTCATCCAGGCCGCCGCACACGCACAGTTCAAGGTCGCGCAAGAACACGCCAAGAGCATCTACCTCAACAGCAAACCCGACACCAGCGCCTACTTCAACGCCATCCTACAGCAGCACATCCAGGCACTGAGACTCGACTCCTGCGTCGCCGCCAGCAGCAACCCCAAAGCCAGCAAACTCATCACCAAGAACCTCAAAAAGGAACTCACCCAGACGCACCAAAACCTCATTCCCGCCGCCCGCTACTACAACAAAAAGCAGCAGCCCAGACAGGCATGGACCTTCCTCGACACCTACCTCGACACGCCAAACACGCTCCTCAACCTCACACCGCTCACACCCATCTTCCTCGACACAACCACCATCGCAACACAAGCAACCATCGCTGCCTATCAGGCCAACATGCCCAGCCAAACGCTCAAATACATCCAGCCAGCCCTCCGAAACACCGACACGCTCCAACTCGCGCTCCTGCTACAAATCAAGGCCGAGACGCACCAGGCGCTCAACCAACCACAACTCTGCACCGAAGCCATCAAGCAGGGATACAAACGATTCCCCCAAAACACCTACTTCCACAACGCACTCATTCAGCACTACACCCAAACCAACCAAATCGACTCCGCTACCCTCGTCGCACACCACGTCGCACAGCGACTGCCAGCATCCCCACAGGCACACCTCATCTACGGAAACATGCTACAGCGGCAAAACCAACTCTCTCAAGCCGTCGAGCAATACAACATCGCCGCGCAACTCGCACCGAAAGACTCCATCATACAACACACGCTCGGCAATGCCTACATACAACTCGCACGCGAAACACCCACACAGCGCAAGCAATACTACCAACTCGCGCGTACCGCATTCGAGCAAACACAGCAACTCGCACCATCCAAACCAGAACTCTGGTACCAGCCGCTACGCGAAGTCTACTTCAAACTAAACCTCGGAAAGCAACTCAAAAAACTCGAAGCAGCAGGAAAAAAATAACAAACGCTCACTTCAAAAACGACGCCCTTCCTTTTCAAAAACGAAGGTCTTCCTTTTCACAAACGATGGTCTTCCTTTTCAAAAGCGACGCCCTTCGTTTCCTCCAACCGCCCAGCAGATGCCCTTCGTCTCGTTCCATGCGTTCCATGCTGCGCAAAACTATCGGCTGACTCCTGGGCGGCTGTGCCGCCGATACTCCTTATCTCCTTTTATTCCTTATATAATGAGAAGGCAGGGAGAGAGGCTTTTTGCTATTGGTAGATGGCGGAGGCGAGGAGGAGTTTCTTCCGGATGCGCTGGCGCAGTTCGCGCGGCGCGAGGACTTCCAGATGCTCCGCAAAGCCGAAGAGCAGGCGCTCCAGTTCCAGGTTCCACACCACTTTGAGCGTGATGCGTATGCTGCCGTCGGGGTATTGCTCCTGCAGGCGCTGGCTGCTGTGCAGCGGCTTGGTCAGCACGTAGGGCGCTTGGTTCTCGTCGATGCGCAGCGTGACGATGATGGTCGGTGTCGTGGGCGTGCGCGTCACGCCCACCATTTGCCCCAGGTACTTCTCTGGTTCGAAGAACGTGTTGGGCGTGTAGGTGCCTTTGCGGTCCACGGCAATGGCAATCATGCGGTCGAGCGCCAGCGTCACAATCTCGTTCGTGCGCTTGCGGTAGCCGATGAGGAACCAGCGGTTGTTGAACTCCTTGAGGATGTAGGGCGAGACGCGGAACGTCTGTTCATGCGTGCTGCGGAACGATTGGTAGGTGATGCTCAGCGGCTCGCGCTGGATGATGTGGTCGTAGAGTTGCCCCAGGAAATGCAGCCCCTTCAGTTGCATGTTCGTTTCGATGAAGACGACGGGCGGCTGGTCGTCCTGCTGCTCAATGCGGTCCTGCAGGCGCGCCAGGATGTCCTCCGAACCCTTCATGCCCTTGAACCCGCGGAAGTGGCGTATGATGTCCATGGCGCTGCGCAGTTCCGCCAGGTCGTGCTGCGTCAGCGGCATGTCGGTGATGCTGTAGTTGGGGTCGTCATACATGTAATACTTGCGCTCCTTGACGATGATGGGCGCGTTGTAGCCCAGTTTGTCGCTGCGCATGAGTTCAATGTCGCGCTGAATGGTCCGCGTGCTCACGCAGTCGATTCCCTCATACTCGTAGAGCGCGTCCTCGCAGGCCTTGCGGAGGTCCTCCAGCGTCCATTTCTTGTAGTAGCGGCGCAGGCAAGAATCAATGGTGCGCAGCCGCAGCATGGTGCTTTTGTTGAGTGGCATAGTAGGTGAGTTCGTGAGTTTTTTAGTTCGTGAGAAGGCATCAGACATATCGGCCTTCCCAATTGTTAATTGTTAATTGTTAATTGTTAATTGCCCAAAATGGCGCTTTTCGTAAATTTTTTCATGCAAAGATAGCAAAAAAATCCTGCTGCGCCAATACATGGCGTACTAAGTTGTTTACTTTGCACCAAAATTACGCAACAACTCATAAACTCAAAACTTAAAAACTCACCAATATGATTAAGAAAGTGATTCAGGGCACGCACGTGCCCGCCAAACTCTGGCTCGACCGCATTGAGAACTCTTGTCTGGAGCAAGTCATCAATCTCGCATCCCTGCCGTTCGTGTTCAAGCACGTGGCCATCATGCCCGACGCGCACGCTGGACTCGGCATGCCCATCGGCGGCGTGCTGGCGACGAAGGGAGTGGTCATTCCCAACGCCGTGGGGGTGGACATTGGCTGCGGCATGTGCGCCGTGAAGACGAACATCCACGCGAGCAACGCCGACCCCACTCGCCTGAAGCGCGTGCTGAAGGGCATCCGCGAGCGCGTTCCCCTCGGCTTCGACCACCAGCAGGAACCTGTTGACGAGAAGTACCTGCCCGATGTGGACATGGAAACGCTGCCGTTTCTGAAGAACAAGCGCAACGCCTGCCTCATGCAAATCGGCACGCTCGGCGGCGGCAACCACTTCATCGAGATTCAGAAGGACACGCAGACGGGCGAGGTGTGGGTGATGCTCCACTCGGGAAGCCGCAACGTGGGTCTGAACGTGGCGAAGCACTACGGTGCGGTGGCGAAGTACTGGTGCCAGAAGTGGTACGCCGACACGTGCGAAGGGCTGGAGTTCCTGCCCATCGAAACGGCGGAGGCGAAGGACTATTTCAAGGAAATGAACTTCTGCGTGGAGATGGCGTTCCAGAACCGCCGCGCCATCATGGACCGCGTGAAGGAGGCGCTTTGCGACGTATTCCCCGACGTGACTTTCGAACCGACCATCAATATTGCCCACAACTACGCGGCATGGGAGCACCACTACGGGCAGAACGTCATCGTTCACCGCAAGGGCGCGACGCGGGCCAGGGCTGGCGAAATCGGCATCATCCCCGGCAGCATGGGCACAAAATCGTACATCGTGGAGGGTCTTGGAAACAAAGAGTCGTTCATGAGTTGCTCACACGGCGCAGGACGCGCCATGAGCCGCACCGCAGCGCTGAAGAACCTCTCTCTGGCCGACGAGGCGCGGATGATGGACGAGCAAGGCATCGTTCACGGACTGCGCCGCGGCGGACTCGACGAAGCGCCCAGCGCCTACAAGGACATCACAGAGGTGATGGCCAACCAAACTGACCTGGTTCGTCCTCTGGTGGAACTGGCCCCCTTGGCCGTTCTGAAGGGCGACTGAACCGCTACTTCCTTTTGTTTGAGAGATGCGCAGCGTTGCGGCAAGACCGCCCTGCGCATTTCTTTTTTTTCTTCTCCCAAGCATCCGCAGAAAGCATTTGCCAGTGGCAGAAAAACAGTGCGGGCGCGCCACTTTCGGCACGCCCGCACACATTATATTATATAGGTGTCGAGAAGACTTACTTCGCGTAGCTCACGGCACGCGTTTCGCGGATGACGGTGATTTTCACCTGGCCTGGGTAAGTCATTTCGTCCTGAATCTTCTTCGCAATCTCGTTGCTGAGCGTCTCCGTGTCCTTGTCGCTGATTTTGTCAGCGCCAACGATGACGCGCAGTTCGCGGCCAGCCTGAATGGCGTAAGTCTTGGTCACGCCAGGATAGGACATGGCCAGTTGCTCCAGGTCGTTGAGGCGCTTGATGTAGGCCTCCACGATTTCGCGGCGAGCGCCGGGACGGGCGCCAGAGATGGCGTCGCAGACCTGCACGATGGGCGCGAGCAGCGAAGTCATTTCCATCTCGTCGTGGTGGGCGCCGATGGCATTGCAGATGTCGGGCTTCTCCTTGTACTCCTCAGCCAGTTTGGCGCCGTAGAGTGCGTGGGGCAGTTCGGGCTCCTCGTCGGGCACTTTGCCAATGTCGTGGAGCAGACCGGCGCGGCGCGCTTTCTTCGGATTCAGACCCAGTTCGCTGGCCATCACGGCGCAGAGATTCGCCGTTTCGCGCGAGTGCTGCAGCAGGTTCTGGCCGTAGGACGAGCGGTACTTCATCTTGCCAACCATGCGGATGAGCTCGGGGTGCAGGCCGTGGATGCCGAGGTCGATGGCGGTGCGCTTGCCCGTCTCAATGATTTCCTCTTCCACCTGCTTCTTCACCTTCGCCACCACTTCCTCAATGCGTCCCGGATGGATGCGTCCGTCGGCAACGAGTTGGTGAAGCGCCAGGCGGCAGATTTCGCGGCGCACGGGGTCGAAACCGGAAATGACGATGGCTTCGGGCGTGTCGTCCACCACGATTTCCGTGCCAGTGGCGGCTTCCAGCGCGCGGATGTTGCGGCCTTCGCGGCCAATCACGCGGCCTTTCACCTCGTCGCTGTCCAAGTGGAACACCGAAACGGAGTTCTCGATGGCCGTTTCCGTTGCCACGCGCTGAATGCTCTGAATGACAATGCGTTTGGCTTCCTTGTTGGCCGTCATTTTGGCATCGTCAATGATTTCGTTGATGTACTGCTGCGCCTGCGTCTTGGCCTCGTCCTTCAGGCTTTCCACCAAGTGCTCCTTGGCTTCTTCTGCCGAAAGTCCGCTGATGGCTTCGAGCTTCACGCGTTCCTGCTCCTGCAGTTTGTTGAGTTCGTCGGCCTTCTTCTCCAGCATTTTGCCCTGGCGCTCCAGGTTTTCCTTCGTCTGCTCGTTCTCCGACTTGCGGCGCTGCAGTTCCTCGTGGCGCTGGTTCAGTTGAATTTCGCGCTGCTTCAGTTTCGTCTCGCTCTGCTGCAGCCGCTGGGTCTTTGCGGCCACTTCCTTCTCCAGTTCCGACTTCTTGTTCAGGAACTTCTCCTTCACCTCAAGCAGCTTGTTCTTCTTGATGGTTTCTGCCTGTATTTCAGCCTCTTCAATCTTTTGGTTGTACAGTTTCTTAATCACGTACCTGAAGATGACGTAACCACAAACTACGCCAATAATCAGGCCTACTAACGCGGGGATGACTATATTCATATTCTGCTTTTTTATGTTTTGAAAAATTTTGTTTCTTCCTTTTTGCGCATAGCACAACCGTGCAACATGCCGCTGTCAGTGGGCATCTTGCGCGCGCAGAAGGGGAGGGGAGAACGTGTGGAGCGGACGCGGGGCGCAACAGGCAGAGCCTATTTCTTCATCGCCTCGTCCATTTCCGTGGTCAAGTCTTTCATCATCTCTATGAAAGGCTCGGTGGCAGCACTATTTTGGGCTTTCACTGAGTCAACGGCCGTGTTGAGCAGGGCCATAGCATAGTAGTAGTTGTCAGAAAGGTCTTTGTACAGCTCACGCAAGCGGCGCAGCATCTTCTGGACGTTGCGTGCAGCATCGCGGTACACTTTTTCCTCCTCGGTGGTCTTGACCGTCAGGGGCAGGTTCATTCCCTCGATGGTGATGGTTATCTGTTGACTCATAGCTTTTCTCTCACTCTTGGTGCAGCGTTCGGCGGGGTGGGGCGTCAGCTCTGAAACTCAGTGCTGAGCATGCCGATGCACTTGTTAACTTCGCGCACGAGCTTAGTGATTCGTTGCTTCGCGTTCTTCAGTTCAGAATCGCTCACTTCAATCATCTTAGCTAACTTCAGGTTGTCGTAATCGCTCTTGCTTTGGCGCAGGTCCGACTTCAAGCGCTCAATGTCAGCGTCCTTCTGGTCAATGCGCAGGGAGAGCTCCGTCATCTCCTGCTTCATCTTCTTGTAGCTGTCAATGAGTTGCCTGGTCTTGGCCTCAAAGGCCTTCATCAGCTTCTTCTCGCTTTCGGTCATAGCGGTTACGGTATTGCGGGGTTATTTCTTCTTCTGTTCAATTTTAGCCGCCTTCTCCTCCATCTCCTTCATCGAAGCGCGCGATTCGCGCTTGGCCAGGATGATGAAATTGTAGGCAAACTCCTTGGTCCATGCTTGCGAAAAGCCCAGGCGCTGCTGATAGCTGCGCACGTTGGCCACGCTCTGCATGGTTGCAGGGTCCTTCCAGTCGTTCTTCGTAAACACGTCATCCACAGTCTTTTCCGTGAGCGCGCGGAGCGCTTTCTTGAGGAACGAAGGCACGCGGAACTTCCATTTCATCAGCGTGCCGATGAGCATCATCAGTTCCTGCGTATAGCCCTGGAAGGCGTATAGATAATTGGGCACGTCCTGCTGCTTGCGGCAGTTCTTCTTGATGCTGGCGTCAATCTCCGTAAAGAAAGTGTCGCCGATGCCCCACAGGCTTTGCATCAACTGCTTGCAGGCCTTCTTCTCGCCCACGCCCAGCTTGTTGTTCACCGTTGCCACATGCATGGCGCGCTTGAACGCCATCATGTCGGGCAAGGCCTGAGGCGTGTTGATGCCCACTTGGGCAGCCATGGCGCTTTGGAAATAGACGCGGATAAGCGTCATAAAGTCCTCCATGCCAGAGCTTTCCGTCTTTTCTTTCTTGCCAAATATTTTTGAAATCCAACCCATCTTGAGTCTTTCTCTTCAGTTGATAAATGTTTTCACTTGCAAAGATAATGTTTTTTCTTTTACAACGGTGCAAAAAAATGAAATTTCTTTTCATAAAATCTTTGTTTTCCACAACTTTCCCCGCTTTTCCTGCTTTTTTGCTTTCGCGGTGAAACGCCCGAAACGCCGCGCTGCAACGCCCTCCAAACCGCCGCTGAAAAGCCTTCTGCCCGCCATTGCAACATCCTTTGTCCGCCATCGGAAAACCGGAAATCTTCGCGCGCGTATATATAATAAGGAGTGTGCGCAGGAAAAGTTCCGAGTCATTTTTCAAAACGAGTGCGGTCGTTTCGGAAAACGACTGCGGTGGTTTTGCAAAACGACTGCGGTCGTTTCCGCAACGCTGCCTGCAAAATTTTTTGCGGAAAAGCGGAAAATAATTTCCGTTGCGCAAAAAGGCTGCATTTTGAGGCAGTAACTTTGCACCGTGAAAAGAAAAAATGACACTTTCACGCCGTTTGGGCTATGTTGTAACTGGTGCATACCGGATTCGGTTCCGGAGGTCCAGGTTCGAATCCTGGAGGTCCGACAAAGCACTTCGGGAATAAAAAGTCATGCTTCAGTAGCTCAGTTGGATAGAGCATCTCGCTACGAACGAGAGGGCCGTGGGTTCGAATCCTACCTGGAGTACCGCCGTTTGGGCAGAAGAAAAGCCTCAGCCGATGGATTTCGGTTGAGGCTTTTGCGTGTTGCTTGCGCTGCAGGTGGGCAGTGCGCTGTCCGTCAGTGGTTTATCCGCAGCAGAGGAGTCCCCTGAGCGCGGTCTCCACCTTGGCCAATGCGGGTCCGAGGGCGCCGGTGTCGCCGTCCGCCTCATATTTCTTGATGAGCGCAATGGCCTGCACCACGGCATCGTAGTCCTCGTCGGTGATGGCGGCGGTGGTGATGGAGTAGTCGGGGTCGGCGTAGCGGTAGAATTTGTTGTCGTACACCTCGATGGGGGCGAAGTAGCCGAGCTTGTCCGAGCGCATGATTTGGATGTCGGCTTGCACGGTTCTTTTCGAAATGCCCTTGGCGATGCCCTCCATGTCGTAGAGCGCATCGGAGCAGGCGTCCACGAGGTCGTCAATGGTCCATCTTCTGTATCTGTTTCTGAGGCACCTGTCGATGGTTTTGTATCTGATAAGTGCGTTTTTGTTGGCAGGCATAGTGCTAAAAGTTTTTCTTGGTTCGAAGTTTTGGGTTGCGTGCCTGCCAGCGTGGGTGAAGGGGTGGGGTGCCGGCGGCACAAAAAAAGTTGGAAAGTGCGCTTTGGACTCTCCAACTGTTTTCTCTCACTCCCTCTATCTGGGTGAAATGCTGATGGTTATGCGGCTCAGTGTTGCCGGAACATACAACGTCGTTGGACATGTCCAGTGTGGTCGAAGCAGTATCGGTAGCTCCGGCCTCGCAGCGATGGTGTATGTTCAAATCTGTTCATCAGTTCTTGTTTGCGGTGCAAATTTACGTTTTTTATTTGGCTTTTATGCAAATTTTTCGGCAAAATTACGCCTGCGTTGCGCAATCTTTTTGCGCAGCGGCAAAAAAAATGCCCCATCGCCCTGATTTTTTGCAAAAACGTGGGCGATGGGACCGAAATGGTTGCCGAAGGAATGGTTGCGGCTTAGAGATTGGAGATGCTGCTTGCGCCGAGCGCGCTGGCGAAGAATGACGCCACTTGCTGTGCCACAGCGTCTTGGCAGGTGTAGAAAATGTGCTCGGTCTTTGCTTGCGCTGCCAGGGCAACGGTGGCCAGGGCGAGCGCCAGGAGAATTTGTTTCATACGATTGAGTTTGTAAGTTTGTGAGTTTTTAAGTTTATAAGGTCATGAATTTTTGAGTTTATGAGGCTTTGAGTTTTCAAGTTTTGTGCAAAGTTACGAAGAAATGGCGGGTTTGTCAAGAGGGCGTTGCGGTTTGCGGTTAAATTCTGTTAAAGTTTCTTGCGCTGCCAAACTGGCGCGGGTGCGGATTTTTTTGCAAAAAAAAGTGCGGAAAAATGCTTTTCGGCGGTTATTCTGCCGAGAAAACGTTATCTTTGCAGGCACATAACCAAAAAGAATCGACTGACATGGCAAAAATGAGCACATCTGTGCAGTTCCGCCGCATCGTCTGGCTGCTGGAGGCGCTGCTGGCCCACCCGCAAGGACTGACCTACGAGGAACTGATGGACGACTGGAGGCACAGTTCCTACAACGATTATGGCGACGAAGACATCCCGAAGCGCACCTTTAGCGACTACCGCAATAACCTGGAGGAAATCTTCCAGGTGAACGTGGAGTGCGACCGGAGCACCAACCGCTACCGCATTGCCGACCGCAAGATGGTGCTCAGCGACCAATACAAGGGACGCCTGCTCAGCGCATTTGCTACGGACTGCATGCTGACGAGCAGTGCGAAACTGAGGCAACGCATTATGACAGAGGCTATTCCGTCGGGCGAGGAACACTTGCTCACCGTGCTCAAGGCCATGCAAAAACAGCGGCGCCTGCTCGTGGAATACCAGAAATTTCAGGACAGTGAACCCCGCGAACGGGTGCTTGAGCCTTATTTTCTCAAACTCTTCAACCGCCGCTGGTACATGGTGGCCAAATCGCCCAAGGCCGAGGGACTGTGGGTCTATGCGCTCGACCGCGTGGTTTCGGCCGACATCACCGACCAACCCTTCGTTTGCCCCGACAAAGCCGACGTGAACGAGTTCTTCGCCGACTGCTTCGGCATTGAGCACAACCTCAGCGACTACGAGACCGAGGACATCGTGCTCAAGGTCTATAACCACCACCACAAGTGCGACTACCTGCGCTCGCTGCCCCTCCACCACTCGCAGCAAGAACTGGACCGCCAGGCCGACTACTCCCTCTTCAAGGTCACGGTCTATCCCACTTACGACTTCATGCAGGAAATCCTTTCCCATGGCGACGAAATTGAAGTGCTTTCGCCACAGTATGTGCGCGAGGAGTTCCAAGACAAAATAGCGAAGATGCTGGCCCATTACGCCAAATAAATCCCTCCGCGCCCCACATTTTTTTCAAAAAAACGCAAAAAAGGCGAACTTCGGCGGTTTTTCTGCAGAGGTTCGCTTTATCTTTGCATCGCTTTAACTTTAAAAAGAAAGGAAAGACCATGAAAGTTAACAACCTGAACAAAACCGTTTTCGACCTTCTGAATGGCCGATTTCTCGACGCTTGGGACGACCTGAGCACCGAAGGCAAAGTGGCAAGCGTAATCGCCGGCGGCGTGACCGTTGTGCAGTTCGCCATGCACCTCCACGAGCAGTTGGAAAACTACAACGACCGCGTGATTCCCCTGGAGAACATGCCGTGGGAGCGCGTGGATTAGCCCCTAGCGCTTCGCCTGCGGAAGAGAACATTTTTCACCTTTTATAAGGACATTTTTCACCTTTGAACAGATTAAAAACTCAACGCCTATGTTTACGCGAATGATTGAAAAAATGCAGCGATGCCTGTCGTGCGTTCGCCGCGAAGACATTGCCCTGGGCATCACCCTTGCCGTGGCCGTCTGCATCCTGCTCGCCATCGTGCTGCCCACACACGGCGACGGCCGCTGGATGGCCCTTTGGTGAGCGGAAGCCATGAACAGGAAAACGGAAAGCGAGGAAGCGAAAAAGTCTGCCAAACATTTGGACGCAAGGAAAAGAATGACTACCTTTGCCATTGCTTACAATAGCGAGACAGACGATGCGCTTGCGCAGACACTTGTCCTTGCAGTGAATCTGGTAAATTTGCAAGAAGAAGGACGAGAGGCCTGGGCGGGTTCAGCGCCCCCATGGGGTGCGGATTCCTCCTTTCCTTTTCCTCTTCATGGCTTTACCAGAGCCCACTGCGGGAAAACGGACCGAGCCCGCACCTCTTTTTTGTGCGGAAAACTTAAACTAAAAGCGAAAAACCATGGCAGAAAATCCCTTGGAAAGTAAGATGGATGGTCTCTTGGAGAACCTGAAATCGGTGGAAAAAACAGTGAACGACCAACTGGAAGTGCTGAGCACATCGGTTGACGAGTCGTTTGGCGCCATTTCAGAAATGGTGGAAGGCATCACGGCCCTGGCCGTTGAGTCGTCCGAAGGCTTTGTGAGCGCCGAGACCCGCGCCAAGATTGGTCTCGTGGGCGTTGGCATTGCGGCAGTGACCAACATGGCTGGCAATGTCTATAAGGCACGGCAGCGCAATGCGGCGCTCGACCGCCTGCTACAAACCAAGCAGGCAATGGCGCGTGCCAAGGCCGACGAACTGAAGAAGGTGGAGCCCATCCTGATACGCGTGCTGGACAACCTGAAAAAAGGCATCGTGAACGAGGCCAAGCACACTTATCCCATTGCCGAAGTGGGCACCCCCGAACGCTGGGACCTCATCCTCGACCGCATGGACAAGTACCTCGACATGTATCGCACCTCGATTTATCTGGCCATGGTGGTGGACTATCTGCAAGCGGAATACACTGCCTGGCTCTCGGGAAAGCAGATATCGGACCGCAAGCGCCCCGACTACTATGCCGCCAATAAATATGTGGTGAGCGTGCTTGAGGAAGCGTCGGGCGAGAATGCGCTGGAAACCTTCATCGGCGTTTTCGAAGACGACCCCGAAGTGCTTTCCGGCAGCACCGTTTACTACCTGATGGACTCCCAACTTTCTGCCACAATTCTGAGCAAGCGCAAGGAGACAGATTTCTTGCTGTGGCCAGACGACCCAGGCGTGAACCACATCATTGAAGGCAATGCGGCCATAGACCACTACCAAGAGGGTGCGATTGACTTGGAAACCCTGATAGAGGAAGGTCCTGAGACGTGTTGGTATTCTTACAAGAACGCACTAATCGTTGCCGTGCCCCTCACCATTGCTTTGAGCAAGCACGGACATGGGTGGCTGGCGGCTCTGGCCATAATTGCCGGCCTGGTAGTCGGCTATTTCGGCAGCGAGAAAAACGAACGGCTGCAGAAAGAATACGAGAACAAGGTGTGGAACATGCGCCACGGCCTGAAAGAACGGGCATGGCAGGACGCCGGCAAAGTGGAGTTCCCCGAGCGCAACCTCGAAAAGACCTCGCTCATCAAAGCCGCCTTCTTTGGCGCATAAACCATTTGCGAATTACTCATTATTTAATACTTAATTGAAATTATGGAAGAAGAATTTGACAGCTACGACCTGATGACGCCCGAAGAGTTTGGCGCCCTTTCCGAATTAGACGAAGAACCCCTGCCCTCCATGCAGATGGCGCTGGCCGGCATCAACAACGTGTGCTCGCTCGTGGGCAACGTGACAAACACCTTTGCGCAGGTCAGTCTGGCCGCGCAGCAGACCAAGTACGAGATTTCCAAACTGGAGTACGAACTCGACCGCTTCATCGCGGAGAACGAGCATCGCCTGGAGAAGTTCAAGGCCGTGGCGCCCATCCTCTCGAAGCAACTGGAGAACGCCTCGCAGCGCATCGACAAAATCACCGACACCATCCTGGCAAGCTCCAGCGACTCCCTTTCCGACGAAAGCCTGAAAAAGCAATCCACCCTGGTCGATTTGCTCAACACCAGCAACGAAACCTTCAACAACCTGCTGGTCAAGCTCATCACCATTTAGGCCTTGCCACCAGCTGCAACACAGTAGCGCATGCGACCTTTCTCTGCACATGGAGGAAGGTCGCATCAAAACCTTCTCAAAAAATCGGCTCTCATGAAAAACGTTCAAGGCAGTACCAGTTACCAGATGCTGAAGAGCATTTACACGCTGATGGACGACTACTACCTCGACCCGCTCATCGGCCTCGTGCCAGTGGTGGGCGACGTCCTCACCACGCTCACCAGCCTGCCCTTCATCTTCGTAGCGCTGTTCGACATTGGGTCAGTCCCCCTCACGCTTGCCGTCATTGCCAACACCTTGAAGGACAGCGTCATCGGCATGCTGCCATTCTACATCGGCAACATCCTGGACTTTTTCGTGAAGTCGAACAAAGAAAACTACCGCCTCATTGTGGGTTACGTGGAAGGCGACGAACAAGTGCGCGAAGAAGTTAGACGCACCGCCATCTGGTCCGCCATCCTGATAGCCATCCTCCTGCTCATCGCCTACGCCCTCATCAGCCTCGTAGGTTCCCTCATCAGCACCGTATGGGGCTGGATTGCAGGGTGAAAAAGGGGCAAAAACGTGTCTTTGAGAAGAATATTACAAAAAAAGAGCAAAAAAATGCCGAAAGATTTGGTGGATATGAGAGAAAGTCGTAACTTTGCAACAATGAAAATCACGGAGCTGCTTTTATGGCGTGCTAATAATTTTAGTTTTTTAATGAGGGGAATAGTTCCCGTCAGCGGAAGCGAGCAATCAATTCCGCTAACTTAAAAAAAAACGCCCATGGGCAACATCTTAAAAGTTGCGTTGGTTGCTTTTGCAACTGAGGCAGCAAGGAGATTGGCCGAGCTTATCGAAAGTAAGATGGCTTGACGCTCTGTGATTGATGGGGTGTCAGTGCTGACACCCCATCATTTTTTATTGGAGACCTTTTTCACATGAAGAAAAACGCTATGAAAGAAACCAACATGAAAAACAACACAAAACACATGACCAAAAAAGAGGACGAAAACTTAAAGTCTCAAGGTGTGAAAATCCTTCCTTGGGTTGGTGGAGCCTATGAAGAGGGTATCCAAGGGAAAAAAGTAATGGTGCTGGGCTACAGCCTGTATGGCAATAAGCCAGAGGATTCCGCTCCAGATGCTCTGCGAGTACGAGTGGATCTATACTGTAATGGTGAGTTTGAACCGTGGATGAACACTTACACAAAATCTTTCCGTGCATTGTTTGGTGATCCCACCATTATTCGTGAGGACTGCAGGGACTTGTTCGAAAAGATTGTGTTCTACAACTATGTACAGGAACCATTGACTGGTGCACGGGTAGATCCAACAGACGAACAACTTTTGGCAAGCATAGTACCGTTTAAGGCCTTCTTGGAGGAGTATCTACCAGATGTGATAATCACCTGGGGAAAGTCTCTTTTTCAGGTCCTGCCTGGCTTTGAAGATGATTTTAAGGGGCATAAGGGAACCTCGATAGAAGGTGCTGATGTGTGGATTTATAACATTGGTGGGCATGAAATCACCGTGTTAGAGATGACGCACCCTTCTGCGGCATTCTCCTACGAATATTGGAGCGAGGTTATTCGCAAACTGTTGTCTCGCCCAATGAATCAACCTGAAAACTAACCCTAAGGAAAACCGTGCAATTATGGAAAAGTATATACAAACGTACGAGGGCAGAAAGAAATTAATGGAGATTATTCTCAGATGCCGTAACTGTGGAAAGTATCCATGGATGACTATCCCAACGTTAGAGGACTATTTGGATTCTGTTTTAGCATTTATTAAAACGAAAACACTTTCAGAACCTACTTGGATGAATGACAATAATTGGGTGAAGACAGGGATAAAACTTGAAGATTCGTCACCAACCCAGCATTTATATTGCGTTTTTACTCCTGCAGTGGATGGTAAAGATGGGGAAATGATTGGATTAGAGTGGGGAGATGATGATAAAAGTTTGTTTGAACCAAAGGATGTGCCGATTGATACCGTCGACTACTCTGCTATAGAGCTTAAGGATGATGATGATGATGATAAGGGTGCTGGGACACCTTCTTCGTCTTCCACTGGGGGATATCTAATACAGTTGCCGTCAATGCATGAAGTTGATAGATCTCTTCATGATAGATTGGAGTGTCTCACAAGAAGAATGGAACTTGCTCCAATTAAATGGGGTGATGCAGACGAAGAATCCGAGAAATTAGATAAATATTTTAAACCTACAACATCATCTGGTGAACGCAATCAAGAAAGATATAAAGAACGAGTCTTTAAAGGTATAAAGCATATTATTATTGATAACTGTGACCGCTTCCCAGAGAGCGTTATGTCGTTGATAAATTTTAATTGGAATAAAGCGCACTATCCAAACTACAAATATTGTCTGCAAGCAGCTTTGTTGAGGGGCGATGTTCGATATGATAGTAAAAACAAGTCATTTGTCAATGTGTTTGGAGTATCTGTTAAAGAACTGATAGATGGATTTAACAATGCTCCTTTAGCGCGCTTCGAGAAAGCAAAGAGCAATTTGCTTGATACATCTGATGTATCTGAAATTTTGGATGTTGCAGACGATGAGGACAAACAAAAGTGTCTGGAGCGTTGGCATGAGGACAGGAGCAAATACGATGTAATCCATGAGTACTTTGAAGCTAAGGAAAAGTTGGATACTGAGATTAGATGCAACCAACCTTTAGAGATTTCCGACCTTAATAGCATTCTGAATGAAAGTCGCGATCCAGGTGGTAGAATAATAGCACAAAAACGCAAGAAAAATGAGAAAGACAAGAAAAATGAGAAAGACGGAGTAAATCTTGAAGACGATGATATATTGTGCTTAAGTGAAATTCGGAAAATTGCAGATGAGTATAAGTTTAAGTTAGACTATACTCCAGAACCATTTGTTAAACTTGATTTTATAAAGGGACTTTTAAAGGTCGCTATTGTTCATTCTTTGGAGTATGTCAACAAACTTTATCCGCATTTTGAAAAAAGGACAGGTAAAAAACAATATGCTTTGCCACTGTTTTTTACAGGTTCGAAGTATGCGGATTGTATATTGATATTATCAAAAGGAAGGCCATCTGGTCGGTCACGTATTAAAATTGAACTAGAACTAGAAACAATACTCACGCCAGAGATGTTTTACGATGATGTACGTGTGTTTAACCCGTCCTATACGGGTCTGGATTGGTTGCGACGTGAAGAATAATACGAGTAATACACTTACAACAGAAGGAATGTGCTGAGAGCAGTACATCCCTTTTTTGTTGGGTTGATTTACAGGAAAAGGATAGGTGCGGTTAGTGCTTTTTCATGCTGCAGCAGCCATTGCTTGCGGTCTAGGCCGGCGGCATAGCCAGTAAGGGCGCCATTGGTGCCGATGACGCGGTGGCAGGGGATGATGAGGCCGATGGGGTTGTGGCCTACGGCACCGCCTACGGCTTGGGCGGACATACCACTACGCTTATTTTGGGACATGCCACTATGCTTGTTTTGTGACATGCTGCTACGTTGGTCCGCGGTGCTGGTAGCGATTGATAAAGTCTTTTGCTCGGCGAGCGTTTTTGCCAAAGCGCCGTAGGTGGTGGTTTGACCGTAGGGGATTTGGAGGAGCAGTTGCCAGACGGCTTGGCGGAAGGGGGTGCCGATGAGTTGGAGGGGCGGCGTGAAGTCGGGCACTTGTCCTCTGAAGTAGATGTCGAGCCAGCGGCGGGTTTGCGCAAGGGTGGGGCAGTAGGTGTCGCTTGCGGCTTCGCCTTGAAACAGCCACCGCTCGCCTTGCAACATCCTCTGCTCACCTGGACATTCCAACATTCTTTCTTTGCACTCTTGACATTCTCCTTGAAGTAACTCCTTACCTTGGCCTATCACTTGTTCTCCCTTCCGTTCCAGTTGCTGGAGCGTATCGGCATAAAAAGTCTGCCCATCAAACCAGAGGCCGATGAGCAGATTGTCTTGGCTCGCCATGGTTATGGTTCCAAGAGGCGATGCGTAGGAGTCAATAATTAACAATTAACAATTGGGAGTAGAGGGAGTCAGGAGTATCGCTCGCTGCGCTCGCTAGGAGTAAATGCCGATAGTGCAGCGCGGAGGAATAAAGGTGGTAGTAAATGTCGACCTTGCATTTCAGCGCATTTCTTGCCCTACAATTTACGGTCTGCGTTGGTGCTTGAGGAAATATTCCACGCCGATGCGGACGTTTTCCTTCAGGGCGCTGGAGGTGTAGGTGGCGCCGGTGACGGCATCCACTTGCTGCGTCTTGGCCTTTTGCAGTTTGGCGCCTTTGTAGTGCTTGAGCACGGCTTTGGCGCGGTCCATGTACTGCGGCGTTTCCTGGTTGGGCAGCGCCTCCACTTGCTGAATGCGGTTCTTCTTGATGTAGATGCGCACGGGCGTGGCGCCTTTGAATCCCCTGATTTGCGCGCCGATTTCAGCGGTATTGACGATGTATGTGCCGTCGCTCTGGCGCATGATGGGGTTGCGAACGGCCTGCGCCGAAGCGGTTTGCGCGGCAAGGAGCAGCAGGAGCGTAGCGATGAGTTGCTTCATGTCGGCCGAAGTTTAGAAGTTGAATGCGGCGGAAACGGAGGCGTTGCGGTTCACGCAGGCGATGGCCTGTGCAAACATCGGCGCCACGGTCAGTTGCTTCACTTTCGCGCTCTTTTGTGCGTAGGGGATGCTGTCGGTGAAGACGATTTCCTCGAGCGCGGAGTTCTGCACGCGGTCGCTTGCGGGGTCGCTCATCACGCAGTGGCTGGCCACGGCGCGCACGCTCTTGGCGCCGGCTTTCATCATTTCGTCGGCGGCTTTGACCATGGTGCCAGCGGTGTCAACGATGTCGTCAACGAGCACGACGTTTTTGCCTGCTACGTCGCCAATGATTTGGATGGATGCCACGACGTTGGCGCGCTCGCGCACTTTGTTGCAAAGCACGAGCGGGGCGTGGAGTTTCTTGGAATAGAGCGCGGCACGCTTCGAACCGCCCACGTCGGGGGTTGCGATGACGAGGTCGTCGAGGTGCAGGCTTTCGATGTAGTCAATGAGTACGAGGGAACCGTAGAGGTGGTCAACGGGCACGTTGAAGAAGCCCTGAATCTGGTCGGCGTGCAGGTCCATCGTGATGAGCCGGTCGATGCCGGCCACGGTGAGCATGTCGGCCACGAGCTTGGCGCCAATCGACACGCGCGGCTTGTCTTTGCGGTCCTGGCGGGCCCAGCCGAAGTAGGGGCAAACGGCGATGATGCGGCGTGCTGAAGCGCGCTTGGCCGCGTCAATCATGAGCAGCAGCTCCATGAGGTTGTCGCTGTTGGGGAAGGTGGATTGCACGAGAAAGACGTCGTCGCCGCGAATGGATTCCTCAAACGAGACGGCAAACTCGCCGTCGGCAAAATGCGTGATAATCATGTTGCCGAGCGGGCAGTCCAGTTGTTGGCAAATGCGTTCGGCCAGGTACCTCGACTTGGTGCCTGAGAAGATTTTGAAAGGACGTGGTTCCATCGAAAAAACTTATTGAGGGTTGTGAAATGCAATGCAAAGGTACAAAGTTTTTACGAATGTACCATCTCGCGCTGGGTTTTATTTTCTTTTCGGGGCAAATTTGTGCCTGATTGCGGCCGTTTCGCCCCTTGCCAGGGCAATGGCGGGTCAGGGCACGAAGATTTTGCGGCGCTGGTGGATGTAAATGCCGCGGCGCAGTTGCTCTTTCGGCACCATGCGTCCCGTGAGGTCGAAGTAGCGGTCGTCGCAAGCGTCGGCGTCAGCATCGCTAAGGGTCGGCGCACTGATGCTGGTGCCCCAGCCGTAGGGCAGGACGGTGATGGTCTCCGTGCCTTCGTAGAGCAGCTGGAGCGAGTCGGTGAAGAGGTCGATGTCGGCCATGATGCGCAGGTGGTAGTCGCCTGCCGCAATGCCCCGCACGCGGGTGTGGGTGAATTCGCGCTGCAGGCTCTCGCCGTTGGTGATGGAGAGTCCTTGCCCTGTGTAAACGTTGGTGGTGAGCGGCGTCTCGGAGTTTGGCACGAGCGAGAAATAGAGGCGGCCGCTGTATTCCGCGCCTTGGTTTGCAATGCGGAACGACAGCCTGAGCGTGTCGCTGTAGGCCACAACGCTGTCGCTTGCAACCACGTCGGAAACAACGAGTTGCGGCGTTTCCGCTTCGGGGAAGGCCAGCGTGGCATTGCCGCTGCCGTCGATGGTGCAACTCAGGTAGTTGGGCTGCCCCACCATGGTGCGCGCCTCAACAAACGTGCCGCTCTGCTCAAACACTGGCACGACGCGGTAGTTGCCGGCGGCAGTGCCTGCGGGAATGCTGATGGTGAGGGTGTCGGTGAAGCAGGTATCCTCCACCTCCTCCAGCGGGAACTGGCGGCTGTAGGTGTAGAGCAGGGCAGTGGCATCGGCGTTGGTCGGCGCCTTGCCCGCGGAAAGCGGCTTGAGGGCAATGCCCACGCGCCCGCTGTGCAGGTTCCACCCCACATTGGCAAGCGAGTTGACCACGATTTGGCTGTTGCTCAGCGCCTTGATGTGCGAGAAAGCGTAGGAATAGCGCTGCGCCGAGGCGGCACCCGTCTTCGGATGCAGGCCCACGAGAATGGTTTGCAGCAGGTTCATGCCGTTTTCAGGGCTGTCGAGGTCGTACCACGCTGGTTGCTGCGGTGTGAGCCAAGTGAAGTAGTAGTAGCCGTTGGCGTCGCGGTCGTCGTTGCCGAAGCGGATGTGGAAGAGGCCGTTGGCGTCATATCCGTCGCATACGAAGCTGTGTGCCAGCGTGTTGCTGTATCCGCCAAGGATGAGCGGGCGCCCAGCGTCGAGTTCGCAAAACATGATGGAGTCCCATTCCTGCTGCGAGTAGAAATTGCGGAACAGTTGCTGCACGTCCTCGTCGTAGCCAAAATAGTTGACGAGCGCCATGGGCTGGCGAATGCAGTGCGCGCCGCTGGTGCTCGTGCCGTAGCGCATGTCAACGCTGATGCCGCAGTCGCTCATCAGCAGCGCCACGGCCTGCGCCTGCAGCGGCGTATAGTCCACGGCATAGTAGTCGTCGATCATGTTTGCCCAGTCGTAGGTGTGGCTGCCGAAATCGGCGGTCAGCGTCTGCTTGCAGCCAATGCTGTCGGTGTAAGTGTAGCTGCCCGTGCCCTTTGCAGGCCACTGCCAGCGGTGCATCACGGTGGCCATGGCGGTGGCCACGCACCCCGTCACGCACGTGTCGCCGTCAACCACCGGGCAATAGAGGTTGTAGGGGTGCATCTGCGCCCACATGTCGGTGCAAAGCGGCCCCACAGCATCGGCCACGCCGTCGGGGCGGAAGATATATCCCGTAGTGTTCGTGCCGTTTTGCACGGCCTGCTCCATGCTCTTGAGCAAGAGCTGGAAAACGCTGCTGCGCTGCGCTGCGGCAAACGTTCCGCGGTCGTTGTAACCCACGATGGGCGGCAGGCTCGGCAGGGCAGGGCAGAGCATGAAACCCTCGCCGCCATTTTCAAACGCGTAGAGCGCGTCGCTGCTATAGACCAGCTGCGCTTGCTGCAACGCCTTGGCGCGGCGAACGGTCTGGCCTTCAGTCTGTTGCGATTGCTGGTTGAGGAACTGTTGTGCGCGGCTGAGCGCCTCGTCGGCCGTCAGTTGGGCGCGCATCGGCAGCGCCACGAGCAGCAAAAGCAGAATATGGAGCGTCTTGTGCATTTTCTTTTTGCCTATATATATAAATAATGTGTATCGGTCGCCATTGGTGCGCGCATCCCACCGCACCTGCAATTGTTAATTGTTAATTTTTAATTTTTAATTGCAGCCTTTGCGGCGCCGTTCAGTTGCCCGTAGTCCGCTGCAGCGCCTTGAATTCCTTGATGATTTCGGCAAACGAAGTGGAGGCATGTGAGTCGAAATGCTGCCACAGGTCGCCCATCACGCCCACGCCGCCGAAGCCCAGTTCCTTCACCTTGCGTATGCGGCGCGTGGTAATGCCGCCCAGCGCAATGACTTTGCTATTGATTACGCTGCTCTTTTTGGCTGCCTCAAGCTCCGCCTGCGTGAATGCCGCTTGGTGCTCCTTGTTCGAAATGCTGTCGAATATCGGACTGAGAAACACGTAGTTGCATGTCTTTTTCCAAAGTTGCACTTCTTCCATGGTGTGGCAAGTGCGCGAAAGATGCCCCTTGTAGTCGAGTGGCGGCACGGGGTTGCGCTGGTTGAGGTGAATTCCCTTGAGCCCGAATTCCTCTTTCAGGTAGAAATGGTCGTGCACCACGATGCGCTTCAGCCACCGCTTGTCGATGAGACGGAGCAGGCGCTCCGAGTAAATCGGCTCGCTGTTGGGCTTGCGCAGGTGCAGCGTGTCGAGCCCTTCCTCGAACAGCGCGTTTATAATTATGTGCTCCTCCACGAAAAAGTGGGGGGTGGTCAAGACTATCAGTTTCATTTCAGTTGCAAAGGTAGCAAAAAAACTACGCATAAACAACAGGCAGTGGCAAAAAAATTGACCCGCCGTTTTGGAAACGACTGCGCTCGTTTCTGAAAACGACTGCGGTGGTTTTGAAAAACGACTGCGGTCGTTTTGGAAAATGACTGCGGTCGTTTTTTGCGGCGAAGTTTTTGTTTTTGTCCGAAAGTTCGTATCTTTGCCTTCTAAACCCCGAAAAACCATGATTACCATTTCCGATTTCCATGCCCTGGAGCGCATCGTTGACTACATGCAGGGCGTGCCCTACGACGTCACTCCGCGCCGCCTCTACAGTGCTGAATCGCTCTACGGCAGCGACTTTGGCGAAGAATCATTCAGCCTGGAGCAGTGCTACGACCAGCGCACTTACCAGCATTTCCTTCGCACAGGCAAGCACGATTGCGGCGAGCAGGAGATGCTGTCGCGCACGCTCCACGACTATGGCATGGACCGTGCGCTGCAGGAGTTCCTCACCCACTGGGAGAAGCACCGCGTGGTGGGCGTGATGGGCGGCCATCAGTTGCTGCGCACCGACCCGATGTTTCGCGAAATCGTGCTGATGAGCAAGGAACTCACCGAGCGCGGTCTGCTCATGGTGAGCGGCGGCGGTCCGGGCGCCATGGAGGCTACGCATCTGGGCGCTTGGCTGGCGGGCCGGACGGCGGAGGAGGCGGAAGCGGCGCTGGAGATGCTGCGGCCGTCGCCGTTGTTCAAGGACGCGGGATGGCTCGACGCCGCCTTCCGCGTGATGCGCCAGTTCCCGCAGCGCGAATTCCGCAGCCTGGGCATTCCCACGTGGCTCTACGGCCACGAGCCCGCTACGCCCTTTGCCACGGACATTGCGAAATACTTTGACAACAGCATCCGCGAGGACACCATCCTCACCATTGCCTTTGGCGGCATCATCTTCACGCCCGGCAGCGCTGGCACCATGCAGGAAGTGTTTCAGGAGGCGGTGCAGAACCACTATCTCAGTTTCGGCTTTTCGTCGCCCATGGTGTTCCTCGGCCGCCACTTCTGGGACGACGAAATGCCTGTATTCCCCTTCCTGGAGCGCATGATGGCGGAGGGCAAGTACAAGAACCTCAAGCTCTTGCTCACTGATTCTGCCCACGAGGCCGTGCAGGAATTGCTGCGGTTTCAGAATGGGGAGGAGTTTAAGTAGATGGCCGCAGGGAATTCCTTGCGGAAGTCAGAGAAGTTAAAGAATTTATCAGGCCCTGCGGACCTTAGAAGTTAAAGCCAATAGTAAGGTTTCGCCCGTAAAGAAGCGGTCTTGCTGAACTATCGGCTTTAACTTCCAGCGAGCTTGCGAGCGATAACTTCTTTAACTTCTCTAAATTCTTTTCCCGTCCCCGAAGTGATTCCATAGGGAAATCCCCCTCTCGAAATAGGGAAATTCTGCTTTTTTCTTGCTCAGGAGTTCGTAATTTTGCAGCGTAAAAGAGTGGATAGAGCCGCTCAAAACTGATAGAAATGACAAGAAATCAGCATCATAACAAGAAAAGGAACCTAAAAACAATAAGCCTTATGAAAAAACTAACCCTCGTTTCGTTGCTGTTCGTCCTGCCGGCCATCACCTGGGCGCAAGACGACGACATGTATTTCACGCCCAAGAAGCAGACGACGACCACTACGACGACGTCGGCCGCTGCAGCGCAGCGTGAGACCACGCGTTCAACCTACAGCGCTCCCGCCACTGCCGTGGACTACGGGCAGAGCAAGCGCAGCGACGATGACTACAATCGCCGCTACTCTGGCTACAATGGCGCCTACGAAGGCAGCTACCAGACTTCCGGCGGATATGCCGACGAAGACACGCTCCTCGCTGGCGAAGTGGAAAACGTGGAGGCCAATCCCGCTGAGGATGAGGACTACTACTACAGCCGCCGCATCCTGCGCTTCCACAGCCCGCGCGTAGGTATCGCCATCAGCTCGCCCTACTATTGGGACCTCGTCTATGCCTACGGCGCATACGACTACCTCTATGATTACTACTACGACCCGTTCTTCTGGAGCTACGGCTGGGGCTACGGCTGGGGCTGGGGTCCTTGGAGCGCCTGGTATGGCGGTCTGTGGGGCTGGCACCATCCCTACGCTTGGAGCTACTGGGGCTGGGGTCCCGGATGGCACCACGGATGGGGCGGATGGCACCACGGATGGGGCCACCACTGGAACCACGGACGCTTCAGCAACCGCGGCACCATCTCCAACCGGTTCAATCGCGGTGAGCGCATCCGCACCAGCGCTCTGGCCAACGGCGGAAACGCTGCAACGGGCCGTGGCACTTTCGGCGGACGCACCAGCGCCATTGGCAGCCGTGGCGGCGCAACTACTCGCACCAGCGCAACTGCAGGCACCCGCAACAGCGGACGCACCAGCGCTACCAACAGTCGCACGAGCAACCGCGGATACAGCAACTACGCTCAGAGCCGCAGCAACAGCACCAGCGGACGCAACAGCAGCGCCACCTCGCGCAGCCGCACCAGCAGCCGTGGCAATAGCAGCTACACGCGTCCCAGCAGCAGCCGCTCCAGCAGCACATACAACAGCAGCCGCAGCAGCTCTAGCAGTCGCTCCAGCTCCAGCAGCCGCAGCACATACAGTGGCGGCAGCAGCCGTGGCAGCAGCTTCGGCGGTGGCGGTGGCAGCTTCGGTGGCGGAAGCCGCGGTGGCGGCGGAGGCTTCGGCGGCGGTGGCGGCCGTGGAGGCGGCGGTGGTCGCAGATAAGCCTACACCATTATAAATATATAGGTTCGTGAGGACGGGACACCTACTCACGGCGCCCATCTCACGAACCTTTCTCTCACAAAAACATTTTCACCAAGAAACATCAAACAAACACTACACAGCAATATGAAAAGAATTAGCATGCTTGCTCTTGCAGCGCTCATCGGTGGCGCTGCCACAGCACAAGACGCTTACGATGCCGCAAACTTTGCCGGCAGCGACCTCAACGGAACCGCACGCTACGTGGGCATGGGCGGCGCGCTCAGCGCACTCGGCGGCGACATCTCTACCATGGGCACCAACCCCGCAGGTACCGCCATCTTCCACAGAAGCGAAGCCGCGCTCTCCGCAAGCGCAGTCATCACTGGCGAGAAAGGCCAGCTGGGCCACGACGGCACACGCGCTTCCTTCGACCAGGCCGGACTCGTCTTCGTGCTGGGCAACGGAAACCGCACGGGCAAAGGCCTGCAGAACATTAACTTCGGCTTCAACTACAACAAAAAGCGCAACCACCTGAGCAACCTCGACGTGAACGTGGAGAACCTTGGTGGCATCTTCTCGCAGACATTCCAGATTGCCGACCTGGCAAATGCTTCCGCCGAATACAACTATTGGGGCGGCATGCTGGCCGATATGTCGGCTTCGTCGAAGGACCACGACGGCATCCTCAATGAGAACACAGTCACTGGCACCGACGGCACCGAATATACGGAATACAGCGGCCAGGGCGCCAACTCCGCCATCTACCGCCGCGCTGCTTACGGCAGCACCACGCAGGCCGACTTCAACATGTCGTTCAACCTCAGCAACCAGTTCTTCCTCGGCTTCAGCCTCGGCGTCTATGACGTGAACTACAACCGCGAGGCTTGGTACATGGAGGAAGGCAGCGACGGCAACTACTACGACTTCAGCAACTGGTATGAGACCAATGGCGAAGGCTTCGACGTGAAAATCGGCGCCATCATCCGACCCATTGCCGACAGCCCCTTCCGCATCGGTCTGGCCGTGCATACCCCCACTTGGTACAACCTCGAAGACGTGAACGGTTCTACGCTCTACTACAACGACAACTTCATCGCGCAGAACAGCACCGACCCCTACGAGTATCATTACCGCACCCCGTGGAAGTTTGACGTGAGCCTGGGCCACACCGTGGGCAACTTCCTCGCCATTGGCGCAGAATACGAGTTCTCCGACCTCAGCACCTGCCACTACAGCAGCATCGACTACGAGAACGATGCCTACTTCGCTGCCATGAACGACTACATCGGCGAGACTCTCCGCTGCCAGCACACGCTGAAGCTCGGCATTGAAGTGAAGCCCACTTCCGCCTTCTCGCTCCGCGCCGGCTACAACTACGTGTCCGCGCCCTTCAGAGACGACGCGTTCCGCACCATCGCCTACGACAGCCCGTTCACCGAGACCGACTTCACCAACTGGAAGGCCATCAACCGCATCACCCTCGGCGCAGGCTATCGCTGGAAGAGCGGCTACTTCGACATCGCCTACCAGTATCAGGCACAGAAGGGCGACTTCTACGCCTTCGACGACGTGAACCTCGAGCCCACCGAAATCGACAACAACCGCAGCCAAATCCTGGCAACCCTCGGCTTCCGCTTCTAAAGCTCAGTAACAGGACCGCAACCACGCCTCCCTACAATATAAAGGCGACCCAAAACTTCCCAACCGAGCGGCCTTTGCCTCTGGCAGCACGGCACGGAAGACGCAACAATCCGACGAAAGGACAACCTAAACCTTAACCTGAATTAGCAGTGGCGCAGACCTCGTTCCGCGCCACTGCTTTTTTTGTGCGAAGCAATGGCGACTTTGCATGCTTTTGCAAAAAATCTTCCTCGCAAACTGTTTACCTTTCGCTTTTTCAGGTATTATCATGTAGAGGGGCGCATGCAATAGCGCGCATTAACCCTGAAAAAGCATTTTCAACTTTCAAAATCAATAAATTATGGCAAAGACATTGAAGAAAGGCTGCGGTTGCCTTGGCATCGCCGCGCTCGCAGCATTGGTCCTTTTTTGGGTGGGAACGCGGAATCTCTCCAGCACCAAAGACTCGCCCATTGTGGCGCGGGCAGAGGCTTGCCGCACGCCGAACAATGATTTCTCGCACTGCACCAATCCGTCCATCGGGCGTGCGGCCTGCCGGAACTATCCCGTGAGCGGTTCGTTCCATCCACTCACTTGCATCAACACGGCTACGAGTTTCTACAATCCGAAGTCCACCTGCTCCTACTGTCCCGATTTCGTCCGCGTGCCTGGGCGCTGGAATTTCCGCGAGGTGAAGGCGTCGGAGCGCAAACCGGGCGACCTCATCATTTTCTACCGCAAAGGCATCGCCTCCCACGCAGGAGTGTACATCGGGCAATCGCTCTTCGGTCCGCTCATGGACCACAGCGATGGCGGCTACCTTCGCATAAGCTACCAGCGGCACGTGCCCTACGCCCCTTTCCTCTGGCTCTTCTGGGAGCGCGCCCGCTACTACCGCTACATGGGGAAGTGACTCGGGAAAAAGCAAGTTCAGCTGCCATTTGTTTTGTTGTTTCAAAAGGTTTCACTATCTTTGCCCCGCCAAAGCATTTGTTGCGGCAGACAAAGAATAATGATAATATGGACAAAGCATTAGAACTTTTGCAAGACAAAGAATTCCTTACGAAGCAACGCTCGAAAGTGGTGGGGCATTTGCGTAAGAAGATTGCGAAGTCAGGGTTCACGGAGGAAAACGCGACAGACGCGTTCTACCAAGGCATCAAGGAAATGCACAATGCAATTCTTGAGGGCAGATTTACGATGAGGGATAAAAACTCGTTTTCCAAGTATCTTCAGACGACTTGCCTAAACCAATATTGCAAAATGTTTGGAGAGCAATGGAGAATAGTTCCTGTGGATTCGAAAGAGGAGTGGTCTTTTCCCCAATTTTTGGGGTCTACTGGAGATGAATCGCCAAAGCAGCATGAGGCAGATTTGGAACTGATGGAGCACATTCTGATGACGCTGCCTGAACCGTGTGAAACCCTCATCTATGGCAGATTCTGGAACAAGTTTTCTGCGGCAGAGATGGCAGAGCGGCTGGAGTATAAAAATTCCCGCGTTGCCATCACGACCCTCAGCCGCTGCATGAAAAAACTCACAAAGCGTTTTAACAAAGAAAGGAGACTAATCGATGAGTACTAAGAAGTTGAACGAACAGCAGGTTGAGCAACTCGTGATTGAGGTCATGCCTAAAGTGGGCAGGCGTCAAGACGAGGCCATTTACAACTCGATGAAGAATATGTCGCCCGAGGAACTTGACCAGTTGCTGGCGGAGATGAAGGCAGAGGACGAGGCTGCTGAAACGGGCGAGACGAAAGGCAAGAAGGTGCCATTCCCATTCTGGCGCCTGGCCGCTGCCTGCGCTGCGTTGGTAGTCATCCTTGCCGGTGTTCACTACATGGACCTGGGGCAAGCGCCAGGAAACAATTATGCCAGAATCTACAAGAACGATTACAAGGCGTTCGACGAATCCACATTCAATGCTCGTGGCAACACGAAGAACGCTTATGGCAAAACCAATACGGCTGGCATAATTGAGGAGGCATCCAAATTGATTTGCGAGAAACACAGCCGCCGCGCTCTGCACAAGGGCATTGACGAATTGCAGGAACTGCTTACACGGAAGAATTTCGACCCCGCCTTGGAGGACGAAATCTATTGGTATCTCGGGCTGGCCTATCTGAAGGACAACCGCGTGGCCAAGGCGCGCGAGGAATTCTGGAAGGTGGTCTATCTGAAGTCGCCAAACCACGCTGAAAGAGCCAAAGAGATGCTTGAAAGACTAATGTGAGAGGGTTAAAGATGAAAACGGAATCGTACAATCAATACATTCCCAATTGGTTGGACCGCAACCACTTGGGCTTCGTCAACCTGATTCTTTCAGCCCTGCGTCCGCATGCTCGCGACGAAGGCAACGAACTGCTGTTTAGCCAGCGCTTGGAGGCCGACGAGATGAACGCGCACTGGCCGCGTCCTTGGCTCTATCTGCGCACGCTGGTGCTCTTTATCGTGGGATTTGGAATGCTCTATTTTAGTTGGAAATACGAAGGTCGCGTGGAATCGAGCAATCTGCTGCCAGGGCTTTCCGTGCTGGGTTCGCTGGCCATGCCTGTGACGTTGCTGGTTTTCTTTTGGGAAACGAACAAGTGGCGCTCGCTCACGCTGCTCGATGTGCTGCGCTACTTCCTCCTCGGCAGTTGCCTGGCCATTGGCATCACGTTTGCGCTGAACTTCGTATTGGACCTCCTGCCCGACGAACGCTTGTACTACAACGGGTACAATTATTTCACGCCGCGTCGGATGCTTGATTACGGGCTTATGCCATTTTCAATTACGGCCTTGGTTGAAGAATTCGCCAAGGCGGTCATCATATTTTCCATCTTGTTTCGCCACGGCGGGCGCTGCCACATTCTGCACGGCATACTCGTGGGCGCTGCTGTGGGCGCTGGCTTCGCGGTGTTTGAGTCGGCGGGCTACATTGCCATGGACACGGACCATCTGCTTCGGATTTTTCTCCTGCGGTCGCTCACGGCACTGACATGTCATGTGGTGTGGGGCGCACTCCTCGGAGGCGGCATGGCGTTGGCGACAAAGGGGCACGTGCGCTTCGTCTCGCTCTTCAACCCGAAATTAATCCTCATTTTCCTGCTCGTCTGCGTCTTGCACTTCACTTGGAACGTACTGCAAGACAGTGTCTTTCCGTTCAACCTCAGCGTTGAACTGGGCATAGTCACCTGGTTCCTCTTGCTCCTGCTCATGTGGCGAGGGCTCCGCGAAATTGCCCGCGAGAAGGTGAACTAACATTCCCAGTGCACAGCAAAAAAGAAGGAACCTCCCGCTGCTCTGCGAGAGGTTCCTTCGTGTTTTCGGCGCAATGGCCGCTTTTGCTGCCGCTAAGCGCCAAGGCGGAGGGGTACGTTAGCTCACCGTCACCTTCACAATAATCGTTGCGGTGTAGGTGTTGCCGTCGTCTGCCTTGTAGCGGATGGCCTGGCGAATGGTGTACGTCTTGCCCTTCACGAGGCGGTTGGGATACTGCCCGATGTTCACCTTGTAGGTGTCGCGGTTGATTTCCGCAAAGATGTACGCGCTGCTGCCGTAGTCTGTCACATAGCCTGCCGACGAGAACCAGTGGCCGAAGTAGGACGTGCCGGAAGTCGTGGTGAGCGGCGTGTAAACGTATTTGCCCTGCGGCGTGACGGCGCAGAAGCTCGGGTTGCTGCTCGAACTGCTGCCCAGCGACTTCATTTGCGCGGTGGAAAGGCCGAGCGCCTGGCTGATGGCGGCCATGTCGTAGGTCACGCTCACGCTCGAATAGGAGTAGGCATCGCGCGGCAGCGTCGCCTCAACCGTGATGGTGGTGTCGCGGCGCGCGTAGTCTGCGGGGTATTCGCCGAAACTGCCGTACTTGTTGGTGTTCACGAAAGTCACAGTGTAGGGCCACTGCTCGTCGTCGCTCACGTCGTCGTTCCACGGATGGCGGAAGTGGGTGGTGGGCGCGCCGCTCACCACGAACCAAGTCTTCGCAACATTCTCAGGCACGGTGAATTCGGCCGTGCCCTCCTTGTCGCTGTACATGTCGCCATAAACGCGGCTGCCGTCCTGCAACTGGGCCACGAAACCATAGCGCCAGCCAGCATAACTGGGGTTGACGCTGCGATAGCCTTTGCTCGAAGTGAAACCTTTGAACTGCGCCTTGATGGTCGTTCCTGCCGTCGCATTGTTGAGCAGAATGGAGTTGAAACCGTAGTTTTGGGGCGCCGAAGCGCTGTCCACGGTCCACGTGTTGTCGTCGTCAGCGCTCTGCGTCATCGACGTGGAGAACGCGTCCTGATAGCTCTTGCCGCGCTCGCGGATGCCGTCGATGTCCCAAGTGATGGCGCGCCGCGCATAGTCGTACATCATGTCGCAGAACTCGCTCTGGCTCACGCCCAGCATGCGCTGGTAGGTCTGCACGGGGTCTTCGTAGGACTTGCTTGCGCGCCACAGCGAACCGATGAACTTCTTGCCGTGGAGCTGCGTCCAGTAGTCCTGAATGAAGAAGTTGGCGTAGCGCCATTCCTCGTGCAGCAGGTTCAGGTGGCTGCTGCTGATGCACTGGCTGTAGTAGGAATTCGCGAATTGCTCCGCGGGATAGACCTTGTAGGCCTGCCACTGCGCGCAACTTTCCCACCACGCGCATCCGCCGCTGCCGTCATCGGTGTAGCCCCAGCGGTAGCCGTGGTTCGTGCCGAGGTCGCAGCTCACGAGGTATTGGAACGAGTGGCCAATTTCGTGCGCCACGGTGCTTGGGCTGTTGATGGCCCAAGGCGTGCACCACAGCGCGCCAATCTTGTCGTCGTAGCCGCTGCCCGTGGCCAGCCAGTCCGTGGAATAGTTCACGTAAATCTCAATCTTGTATTTGTCCGTGCTGCGCGACTGCCCTGGAATGACAAATCCCAGAGAATCAGCGTAGTAGTCGAACAGCATCTCCGCGCGCTCCAGCAGCACATCGGGGTTGAAACTGGGGCTGCTGGTCGTGGGGTCGTTGCCGAAACCGCTTTCCCAGAACACGATGAAATGCTCGCTCTGCTTGCTGCGGGTCCAGCACCAGCGGCTGCTTTCGCTGTCGAAATTCATGCTCGAAAACTCGTTCGGGCGGTAAATGATGCGCCCCGGGTCGTTGAAACTGAAGTAGCGAACCTTCGTGTAGGTGCGCAGCGTGGAGCGCACTTTGCCCAGCGAGTCCGGGTGCTTGTAGAGGCGGATGGCGCTTTTGAACCACACGATGGAGTCGTAGTCTGCGAGGTCCCAACTCCAGTTCTCTTCAAAGTTGTCCACGTGCTTGGCGTAGAACTTCTCCTGCGCCTGAGCCTGCATGGCGCAAACGAGCGCCAGACATATAAAAATAAATCGTTTCATCATAAACTCATCTGCTTAAACGCTTACAAACTCACCGATACAGGCACCGGTAGGGCCAATTCCTAAGAGTTAATTATCATGCCTCTGACACGCAATCACCCTGAAAGGGTGACCTGTCGCGAAGCGACTAAGTAACCCCCAGTCATGGGAGCGAGCTTGCGAGCGATTCGACTGGGGGATGGCAACCGAGCAAGGCACATCGACCCTGAAAGGGTCGCCGAGCAGCTCACTTTGCCACCGCACCAATTATTATTTATTATTTGTTACTTATTATTTGACTCAGCGCTCACCGCTTCATCACTTTCACGCTCTTGCCGTTCACATTCACCACATAGACGCCCTGCGGCAGCGCGTCCATGTCTATGCATGCGGCTTTTCCTGCCTCAGCCGTGGCTTGCTGCAGCAACTTTCCGTCGAGCGAATAGAGGCACACGCGGCCATTCGACTCCACATACAGCTTGCCGTTTTGCATCACTGTGCCAGGCGTTTGCGCGGCATTGATGCCCGTCGGGTCGTCCGTTTCGGAAATGTAGAAGCGGTCGATGTTCGTGAATGCATACTCGTCGGCCTCAATGGTCACGATGCCGTCGGCAAAAGTCATCTTCGGATTCGTCTCGCCGCCAAGCGCATAATAGATTTTCGTGCTGTCGTTCAGCACCATCACCACGCTCCTTGCGCTCGCGCACAGCGAACTGCAGAAGCAGAGGGCAAACACAATCAGTAGTTTTTTCATCATACTTAGGCTTTTTAAGTTTTTCACTTTCACTTGCAAATGTACAACTTTTATTGCAAACAAGAAACTTTTTCCGCAGAAAATGCAGCGGCGGGGCCAAACTCTTGCGCTGGGCAGAAGAAACGAGTTAACTCATTTGCGGAAACGAGTTAACTCATTTTCGAAAGCGAGTTAACTCATTTTCAAAAACGACCGCACTCGTTTTGCAAAACGACCGCAGTCGTTTTTGAAAACCACTGCGGTCGTTATAAAATAGCAAGGCAATGCGTTCTGGCCTGTTCGCGCAGGGCAATGCTCTTCTGTTTGGAAAATGCTTACCTTCGTTTTTCTTTTCCTTCGTCCTTCGTTGCGCTTTGCGCCAGGTTCTCGTAGCGCTTGTATTCCAAGGGGCTCATGCCGGTGTGGTTTTTGAACCACTTGCCGAAGTAGCTCTGCGTGGGGAAGTGGAGCGTTTCTGAGATTTCCTTTATCGACTGGTCGGAGTTGAGCAGCAGGCTCTTGGCGTCGGTCAGCAGTGCGTTGGCTATCCACTGCGACGGAGTGTTGCCGGAGAGTTGCTTGATGACGTTCGAGAAGTAGCGCACCGAGAGGTTCTGCTTTTCGGCGTAGTAGGTCACTTCGTGCTCCGTGCGGAAGTGTGTGTTCAGTTCGTTGAGGAACGCCTTGGCGATGAGGTCGCGGCGGTCGATGGCCGACTTGAGGTGGTTGTCGCCTTGGTTGAAGCAGACGATGACTTGCAGAATGAGTGTCTCCTTGATGTTTTCCGCCTGCAGGTTGTTCAGCTGCCAGAGGCGCCGCTCTTGCTTGTCGGCAAGCACCTTGGCCTGCTGCTGGTGGAAGCGCAGGAGGCTGATGTAGCTGAGCATGAGTTGGTATTGCTCCTCGGTGAGGTTGCGCTGCGGGTTCTGGCGGATGTCGAGGATGGAATCGATGTCGGTCGTCTTGTTTATCATGGGCTGGACGCCTTCGATGTCGATGCGCAGCAGCAGGCCCTCCATGTCGGCCGAGCGGTACTTCACCTCCAGGGTGGAGTAGGGGAAATAGACGATGAGTGAGCGCTCGCTGAGTTTGTATTCGTGCCCGTCGAGCTGGATGTTCACGCGCCCTTTCTGGCAGAGGTAGATGGCTGCCCCGCTGGCCTGTATGGGCGTGCCGTCGGCGGGCAGCAAGTCGCGCTCGTTGCCAATGAGATGCTGGTAGATGATGCTGTTGTCCATGATTTTCTGAGTTACGAATTAAGAATTACGAGTTACGAATGTCGCTTCGCGATGATGGAATGAAGAATTTGCAAGTTTCACATTCGTCATTTCTGCATTTCGCGCCAGCGAAAAATTCGTCATTCGTCATTCCAAATTCGTCATTGTTCTATTATTTTCGGGCAAAGGTACGTAAAAATAGGACAAAAACGGGCGCTTTTTTGGTGAAAAATTTGCCTAATAGTACAAAATGGACATTCTTTGTGCTTTTTTTGCCTACATTGTATGGCGAAAAAGGCGTAACTTTGCACGCAAAATCAAATAAACGTTTGCAAATCAAAAAGAAAGGTTAGATATCATGAAAAGGTATTATTTCGTGTTTGCTGCTTGCCTCGCGCTCACGCTCGCTGGTTGCAGCGGCAAGAAGAGTGGCGACGGCGAGAGCAAGTATGTGAAGACTGCGCTGGCCAAGCGCATCAGCGACGATGCCGAACTCACCTATTCGGGCAAGACGAAGAGCGGAGAGGAGGCCAACGTGGCGTTCAAGGTCAGCGGACAGTTGCTCAAGGTCTATGTGAAGGAGGGCGACTACGTGAAGAAGGGGCAGGTGATTGCCCAGATGGACGACCGTGACTATCAGGTGCAGCTCAGTGCCGTGAAGGCCGAGTATGCGCAGGTGAAGGCCGACGCAGAGCGCGTGGAGGCGCTCTACAAGGAGCAGGCCACCACGGCTGCCAACTACGACAAGGCGCGCTACGGACTGAAGCAGATGCAGGAGAAACTGGCCAACGCGAAGAACCAAGTGGCCGATACGCGCCTCACGGCAACCATGAGCGGCTACGTGCAGAAGAAGTATCACGAAGGCGGTGAGACGGTTTCGGCGGGCATGCCCATCGTAAGCCTCTTCACCGCTGGCGACATTGAGGTGGAGATTCAGGTGCCGGCAAGCGACTATGCGCGCCGCGATGCCTTGACCGAGGCCACCTGCCAGTTCGACATCATCCCCGGCGAGACCTATCCGCTCAAGCTGGAGCGCTACAGCAAGGAGGCCAACAGCAGCGGACTCTACACCGCACGCTTCAAGCTGCAGGGCAACTACGACAAGAACGCCGTCACGCCAGGCATGAGCGTCACCGTACATCTCGCCTATTTCATTGAGAACCTGACGGATGGCGTCACCGTGCCTTCCACCGCCGTGCTGAGCAAGGACGGCAAGACCTACGTCTTCGTCATCGACAGCGAGAAGGGCGTGGCCAACATGCGCGAGGTGCACGTGGGCAAGGTGGACCTGAAGGGCAACATTCAGGTTGTGAGCGGATTGAAACCCAACGAGAAGGTGGCAAGCGCAGGCGTGCGGTTCCTCACCGACGGACAGCAGGTGGAGGAAGTGCAGGGCACGAGCGACGCCAATGTGGGCGGACTGCTCTGAGAAGAAGAAGGTGAAAAGAAAGACTTGTTTTTTAAGGAGAAACAACTATGAATCTTGACATAAGCGGCTGGGCGCTGCAAAACAAAAAGCTCATCTCGTTCTTCGTCGCCTGCCTCGTGGTGGGCGGCATCATCAGCTATTGGAGCATGCCCAAGCTCGAGGACCCTGCCATCAAGGTGAAGCAGGCCATGGTCGTCACCACCTATCCGGGCGCTTCGGCCCACGAGGTGGAACTGGAAGTGACCGACCCCATTGAGAAAGCCATTAAGGAGATGGGCAGCGTGGACAACGTGCAGAGCCAGTCGATGGCCGACCTCAGCATCATCAGCGTGGAACTGAAGACAACCGTTTCCGACGAGACCGTGGAGCAGGAGTGGGACATGCTGCGCCGCAAGGTGAACAACGCTGCCGCAAAGCTGCCTTCCACCGCCAGCACGCCCATCGTGAAGGACGACTTCGGCGACGTCTATGGCATGTTCTATGCCCTGACGGGCGACGGTCTTTCCGACCGCGAACTCTCTGACTATGCCGAGCTGCTGAAGCGCGAGGCGGAGGAGATTGACGGCGTGGCGCGCGTGGAAATCTACGGCAAGCGCGAGGAATGCATCTACATCGAGATGTCGCAAGACCGCATGGCCAACCTGGGCGTCATGCCTACCGAGGTGATTCAGACGCTCAACAACCAGAATTCCACAGCCTACAGCGGCTATTATAATAATGGTACGCATCGCGTGCGCGTAACCGTGAACGACAAGTTCAAGGACGTGGACGACATTGCCAGCATGCTCATTCAGGGTCACGACGAGGACCAACTGAAAATCAGCGACGTGGCCAAGGTCTATAAGGGCTACGCCAGCCCCACGCGCAACGAGATGTCGCGCAACGGCGAGCGCGCGCTCGGCATCAGCATTGCCGGAGTGAGCGACCAAGACATCGTGAAGGTGGGCAAGCGCGTGGACCAGAAGGTCGCCGAACTGGAGAAAACGCTGCCCATCGGAGTGCGCTTCGAAAAGGTGTTCTACCAGCCTGAGCGCGTCAGCACCGCCCTCAACACCTTCCTCATCAACCTGCTGGAGTCGGTCATCATCGTGGTGCTCGTGCTCGTGTTCAGCATGGGTTGGAAGAGCGGCGTGATGATTGGCATCAGCCTCGTCACCATCGTCTTCGGCAGCCTCTTGGTGCTGAAAGGATTCGACGGCACGCTGCAGCGCGTGTCCCTCGCCTCGTTCATCCTCGCCATGGGCATGCTCGTGGACAACGCCATCGTGATTGTCGATGGCATTCTCGTGGACCTCGAGAAAGGCTGGCCGCGAAAGCAAGCGCTCACCAACATTGGCAAGAAGACTGCCATGCCGCTCCTCGGCGCAACCCTCATCGCCATCCTCGCTTTCTGGCCCATCTACCTCAGCCCCGACACCGCTGGCGTCTATGTGCGCGACCTCTTCATCGTCATTGCCGTGTCGCTGCTGCTCTCTTGGGTGCTGGCGCTCACCCACGTGCCCATCATGGCGCAGCGCATGCTCCGCGTGAGGCCCAAGAAGGGTGGGGATGACGATGGCGAACTCTACAAAGGCAGGAGCTACAACCTGCTCGAAAGCGTCCTGCAGTTCGGCCTCAAGCACCAGATTGTCCTCATCGGCATTGCCGTCGGAATGGTTGTCCTGAGCGCCGTGGGCTACAAGTTCCTCAGCCAGGCCTTCTTCCCCGACATGGACTACGACCAGCTCTACATGGAGTATAAACTGCCCGAAGGCACCAACTCCACGCAGGTGGAGGCCGACCTCAAGGAAATCAGCGCCTACCTCAAGACGCGCGAAGAGGTGACCAACATCACCGCAAGCGTCGGTGGCACGCCTTCGCGCTACAATCTCGTACGCTGCATTGCCACCCCCTCGCTCAGTTACGGCGAACTCATCATCGACTTCAAGTCCTCCAAGGACCTCGTGAAGAACATTGACGAGATTCAGGACGAACTTTCCAAGCGCTATCCCGATGCTTACATCAAGCTCAAGCGCTACAACCTCATGTTCAAGAAATACCCCATCGAAGTCTGCTTCAGCGGACCAGACCCCGCTGTGCTCCACCAGCTCAGCGACTCTGCCTTCGCCATCCTGCAGCGCTCCGACAAGGTCTATCTCGCCACCACCGACTGGGAACCCAAAGTACCAGTGCTGACCGTGGACTACGACCAGCCCTCTGCCCGCACCAGCGGTCTTTCGCGCAGCGAAGTGGCTACGTCAATCATGGCCTACACCGGCGGCATTCCCATCGGAACGTTCTACGACGGCATCCACAGCGAGAGCATCTACTTCAAGTGCACCGACGCCGATGGCAACGAGATAGAACGTATCGACAACGTGCCGGTCTTCGGACTCCTTCCCAACGTCTCTAACATCCTCAATCGCTCCACCATTCAGCAACTCATCAGCGGCAACCTCAGCAAGGAGGACGTCATTGAGCGGCTCACCCAGACCACACCGCTCAAGCAGGTGGCCAAGGGCATCGACATCAAATGGGAGGAACCCGTCGTCATGCGCTACAACGGCCAGCGTCAGCAGCGCGTGCAGTGCTCGCCGCGTCCTGGCGTGGGCACTGAAGACGCCCGAAAGGCCATTGCCGAGGAAATCGAGAAAATACCGCTCCCAACGGGCTACACGCTCTCTTGGCAAGGCGAGAAGCGCGCCAGCGACCAGTCCATGCGCTACCTTTTCAACGGTTTCCCGCTCGCCATCATCCTCATGATTGTCATCCTCATCATGCTCTTCAAGGACTACAAGAAGCCCACCATCATCTTCTGCTGCATCCCGCTCATCCTCGTCGGCGTCATCCCAACGGTGCTGCTCACGGGCAAGCCCTTCGGCTTCGTCGCCATTGTCGGTGTGCTGGGTCTCATCGGCATGATGATTAAGAACGGCATTGTGCTCATGGACGAAATCACGCTCGAAATCGACTCAGGCGTAGAGCCCCGCGAAGCACTCATCCAGAGCAGCAAATCGCGCCTCCGCCCCGTGATGAACGCATCGCTCACCACCATCCTCGGCATGATTCCGCTCATCCCCGACGCCATGTTCGGCTCCCTTGCCGTGACCATCATGGGCGGCCTCTTCGTCGGAACGCTCATCACACTCATCTTCATCCCCGTACTCTACTCACTTTTCTACAAAATAAAGTAATTTGTCATGAAGAAAATGAACATACAAACCACCAAGCATAGCATTCTCCCCTCCCTTTTTGGGGAGGGGCAGGGGGAGAGGCTGCTCATTATCCTTTTCCTCCTCTTGTTCCCTGCCGTCCTCAGCGCACAGACGCTCACCCTGGCGCAGGCGCGCCAACTCGCGCTGGAGACCAACAAGGACGTGGCCAAGAGCAACCTCACGCTCGAGCAACTCGACTATGAGGTAAAGGCCTACAAATCAAACTACTACCCGCGCATCAACCTGCTTCTTGCCGACTTCTACTCCTCGGCCAAGGGCGACGTCACCATCAGCGGCGGACAACTCCCCATCTACGTCATGAACCCTACGACGGGCAGTTACGTGCCAAACGTCACGGTCAACTCCGATGGCTCCTACACGCTCAACCAGTACGCGCTCTTCCCCGACCAAAGCATTGAGTATAAGGTCAATAACGTCTTCATGGGAACGCTCTACCTCCAGCAACCGCTCTACATGGGCGGCAAAATCTCCGCAGGCTACCGCATGGCGCAACTGGGCCAGCAGATGGCGCAGGAGAACACGCGGCTGAGCAACCAGCAGACGCTCGTCGCCATTGACGAGGCCTACGCCCAAGCCGTCAAGGCAAAGGAACTGGCCGAGGTGGCAAAGGCCTACAAGCAACTACTCGACGAACTCCAACGCAACGTGCAGAGCGCCGTAAACCACGGCATGAAGACCCGCAACGACCTCCTCAAAGTACAGGTGAAACTCAACGAGGCAGAACTCTCCATCCAAAAGGCAGACAATGCCTACCGACTCGCCCGCATGAACCTCAACCACCTCATGGGACGCCCCCTCGACACCCAGTTCGACGTGGCTGACGAACTCCCCGCCGAGTCCGTCAACGACGCCGCGGCATCCACGCGCCCCGAAACCGCCATCCTGCAGCACAAAGCCGACCTGGCCGCAGAGCAAGTGAAACTGCAGCAAAGCGAATACCTGCCCCACGTCGCCCTCTTTGCAGGACTTTCCTACGCCAACGGCGGCGAGTTCGGCGGCGAGCGCCTCATGAACGACTTCTCCGGCGCAGTCGGCGTCATGCTCAAAATGCCCGTCTTCACTTTCGGAGAAAGCACCAACAAAATCCGCGCCGCAAAGGCCAAGCAGAAAATCGCACTCCTCGAGCAAGAAGACCTCGACGAGCAGATGCAACTGGAACTCTCGCAGGCCAAAAACAACCTCGAAGAGGCCGACACCGAAGTGCGCCTCATGCAGAACTCCCTGCAGCAAACCGAGGAAAACCTGCGCCTCACCCGCAAGCAATACGAAGTAGGCTTCGAACCCCTCTCCGAACTCCTCGACGCCCAGGCCCTCTGGCAAGAAGCATCCGCCAACCTCGTCAATGCCAAGTGCCAGCAGTTCCTTGCCAAAACCAAATACCTCAAAGCCGCTGGCCAACTCTAACAAAACTTTATGAAGAAGATTGCTTCCGAAAGAAACGCTTATGCCCAGCGTCTGACGGCTTGTGGTCAGACGGTGCTGGATACATTGCCCCACACCGATTTCATCCTTTTTGGGTGCATTCTCAATCAACGGCAAAGTCAGATTAATTTCACCTTCACGCATTACTCCAAAATCACAGACGAGGAAGCAGTGATGGGAGGCGAACTGCTTGATAGCGGCGCCCCTGTCCACGGGAAAATCATGGTCAATTTTTCTGACGGGAGCACCATTTCTATAGGAGCAAAGGGGAAACCTATCCCATCAGGGCCGCAAAGTTTCAGGCAGCGGAGTGGGGCAGACTGGTTGCCCTCACCAAGACTTTCGCCCAACAACTTTTCGAGGAATAGTTAGTCGTAATTCAGCAATGCCTGAATGCCACGCGCTGCAAGGCCTGCATCATGCCTTCAAAAGTTAGTTCCTCAAGTTTTTCTTTTCCGCTAGCGAAGCTGCAGGAGTTAACACGCTTATCCCAAGAAACTGAGCAGAAATTGGTTGGGCGCTTGCATCCCAATAGGCACGAGGGGCTTTGAAATGGTTCACCGCTCGCCACATCTGCCAATTCTCGCGGACTTGGCGTGCACGAAAAGCGTTGCGGCACCAAGATGATTTGGTCGGGTTGAACGATGCCGCGCAGACGCTTGTACACTTGCTTGCAGGCATCAATCTTTTGGCTTGATACAAGCAGATTGACGCCAGGTTTGATTCTCGTGTCTGCCAACTGCTTGATTTGTTCTGCCACTCGCTCCACTTCTTCCGCATCGTCTGGCTGATGAATAGTGATGTGAACCTTGTCTGGCGCATGCTGCATCAGTCCTCGCCACACATTTTCTTCAAGCAAAGGCAGTCCGTTAGACGTGACCGAGACGTATGCCAGTGGAACCAGCGCGTCGATGATGTCGAAAACGCCTTCATACTCAAACGGTTCTCCTCCGCCAAGCGACACCGCTCTCACGCCATGCGCAATGCAGTCCACCGCAAAGGCAATGACTTCTGCTGGCGTCCACATCGTGTTCCCCTCGTGGTTGCTATGGTTGTAGCAAAATGCGCATTGCTTTGAGCAATAATTGGAAAGGTCGATGGAAAGCTGTTCAATCATCTGTGCTTTTGTTTTCACTGCATAATATGTCGGTTACTTCTTTGGCGCTCAGCGTTTCTTTGCCCGATGTGTCCTCGTAAAAATAGGGCGCTATAGCGATAGAGACATATTCGTCAACGCGTTTATAGTTGGCTTTTTTGTGAAACTTCTTACCTCTGATGACTAATTCTTTAGGCAACTCTCTCGGATGGTCCTTCAGGTATTCATCCATTTCCGCAATGCTCATCTTTTGAGGTTTGTCCATATTGAAATACGCTTCTTCACCCTCGGCAGTTTGCAGTTTTGCAAAGTAATAACCGTTAATCTCAACCATATTTTGCGCGTAAATACGGCAAGGTACAAATTCGGCAATCTGAATGCTTTCGGAGTCTTTGAATTTCAGCGGTAAACGAATGGCAGATTTCCGAACCTCCACTGTTATCTCATTTTCTTTTGTAGCAGAAATGGGCGTGCAAATTCTCTTCAGTGGCCATTCAGAATTTATAGAACCCTCATATATATACATATACCCAGACAAAAAATCGTGATTTTCGTCATCCTCATCCATGGCAAAATAATATTCGCCAGCCTCACAATCGATGTCACTGTCTTGCCTTGCGCATGTGGGCACTGGTCCATTTTCCTCAAAATGCAACACCGCCACAGCGCCATCTTCATCTATGGCAAACCAAGAGGTTTCCATCGAGTGTGTGGCAGGATATTCTTTCTTTGCCAACTTCACATGTTCGCTTCCGTTCATCATTTATTCCGTCTTTTTAATCTTGGCGCCAGCTTTTTTCAGCGCTGCTTTCATTCGTGCGTAGTTGTCTTGTTGATATATAAAATGATAGCGTTCCAAATAATCCAATGCCGAGGAAGAAACGTATGCATAAGTCTGGGTATAGCAATTAATGTTGGGGTTGACTCCTTTAGACAAAAGGAACTCTACAACATCGGGCCATTCGTAAGCAACGCTATCGCACAATAAGGTAGGAGACAAGTTGTCCACGCCTATCTTTTCAATCACCACATCGAGTGCCGCCGTCAGTTTCTTCTGATACTCATCGGTATGGTGGCAAAAAAGTTCAAGGTTGTCAAACTTGCTATAAAAAACCAGCTTCGATTCAAGACCGCTGAACTCATCGCGGGGCAGCATGTGCAGCTTCTCTGGGTCAAGCGACATCACAGCGTCGTACACACGTTTCGGCATGCCATGAGAACCGTCCAAGAGTTCGGCGGGCTTTGCGCCGTAAGCTACCAGCAAAAGCGCGGCATCGTGATAGAACTTCGCATAGCCTTGATAACCGATTTGAGCCTCATCGTAGAATTCGTCTGTTATCGCGTCTAAAAGTGAATAGTTGCCAATTTCGGCATTATACTTCTTCTTGATGAGCGCAAGGTCAATGACCATAAAATTAGGGTCAGCACCATTTTGCGAGAGAAATTCCACGAGTTCCAGATTATGCGCACTATGGCATGCTTGGAAGAGAATCGGATATCTCATTACATTGTCCACCTCATACGCGTTGATGTCTAATCCCTTATCAATGGCATGCTTGATAAATCTCTCTGCTTGCTCAAGGTGTGTGTGGTCATGAAAATCAAATGCAGCGTTCCAAAAAGCGTCGGAGAGCAAGGGAACACCCTCGGATTGGGCATTGATGTCCGCTCCCGCTTCCAATGCCTCATCGAGCAATGCGATGTCAAACTTCTCAAATGCCTGTTCGATTAAGCTTTCTCTCATAGTATTTCATTCTTTTTGCAAATATACAACTTCTTGAAAAGAAAATGAACGTTTTGCGCAGAAACTTTCCGCAAACCGCTTAGCAGATTTCACGAAACGAGCGTACTCATTTTCCGAAACGAGTGCGCTCGTTTTTCAAAACGACCGCAGTGATTTTTCAAAACGACTGCAGTGGTTTTCCAAAACGACTGCGGTTATTTCTCCACTGCACCCCAGATTTTCACAAAAGCTCCGCCGCTCTCCCCGTCCTGCTTTGCCCCGCGCTTAGTCACCCCTCCCTTTTCGGGGAGGGGCAGGGGGAGGGGCTGCTTCTCATTATTATATATAACGCGCGCGCGAGGATAATCCCCCGGCATGAAGTTTTTTTGCATGGAAGGCGAAAAAATCCCAGAAAAT
>Ga0065709_1029209_pt1 | contig 82329 bp, 84 predicted proteins | sample Hoacrofraction14_2_FD_59096 | JGI IMG/M metagenome (GOLD analysis project Ga0065709, IMG submission 59096) | Hoatzin crop microbial communities from Cojedes, Venezuela, sample from fiber fraction 14 v1 | ecosystem: Host-associated > Birds > Digestive system > Esophagus > Crop | place: Venezuela...
TTGTCTGGAAATTTGCGTTGTACAGGCAAACATCGTATAATAATACCAGTGAATGACAGGAAAGAAAGGACTGTGAGGTATGGCTGAAAAGAAGGGCAGACACGCCAGACAAAAAGGATATCGCTACAAACCCCGTCACGCCAGTGAAGAGGAAAAACATAGTCCTTTCCAGCGCCTTGGCCAAAAGGTGAAAGATGCGGCGGAGAAAAAAGACGCTGCGAAGAAAGACAAGGCCGGGGAAAAACAGGCACCGGTCAGCGAAGACGTCAAAGTGGAAGAAGCACCTCAGACCGAAGACCTCAAGGTGGAAGAGACACCGAAAGCGGAACATCCTGAGGCACCGGCAGAGGAGGCGGAAGACTTCCTCAAAGACTCCCCGATTGAAAAGAAAGAAAAACCAGCCCCGGAAGGTCCGATTCCGGCGACTCCGGTGAATCTGGATATGGCCATCCATCAGGGCATGGATGACACGACGATCGATTTGATTTTCGATGAAAAAACACTCAAATCCCAGGACATCGAATGGCCGGAGATGACCCGCAAACAGAAGATCCGCTTTGCGTGGAAGAAGTACCGCAAACGCATTGTTCTGGCGGTGGTGGCTGTCATTGCGGCGATTGGGATTTACTATGTTTACCAGGCCAATAACTTCACAGATGTTTCTTTGACTGACAATCTCGAAGTGACGTTCTCGGGCAAGGATGGCAGCGGGAAGGCGGAAGTGTCGTCCAATAAGATTGACTACACGGCTTCGTCGAAGACGGAAAAGGCGTTCTTCAGCGCTTTGGATTACTCCTTCTCCAAAGACTCCAAGCTGTCCAACGGGGATGAGGTCACGGTCGATGTCGTGTATGACGACGCTTTGGCCGAACAGCTCAAACTCAATATCACATCTTACGAAAAGACATTCACGGTGTCGGGTCTGAAAGAAACACTGGACCTGTGTGCCAATGTGAGTGTGTCGTTCAGCGGCTACAACGGCGAAGGCACGGCCACGCTGGATGCCGGCGAAGTTGACTATGAAGGTGAGGACAAGGACATCGCAGCGTTTGCGAAGACGATCACGTTCTCGCTGGACAAAGACTCTGCGCTCACCGATGGGGATGAAGTGACAGTCACGGCGTCCTATGACAAGGACACGGCCGAAAAGCTCAATATCATCATTGAAAACGAGACCAAGGCGTTCACCGTTTCCGGTTTGCGCGTGCGCTACAACAGCGTTTCTGATGTGTCTGCAAGTGACAAGGCCACGGTCGAAAACTTTGCCAAGAGCCAGATGAAGGCGTTCATCAAGAACCACGGTCTGAAGGTTGACAGTGAGTCGTACACGTCCATCTGGTTTGAAAAATCCAGCGGCGACAACCGCATCATGTATTACGAAGTGTTCCACTTCACCCGCAAGGCGAGTGAAAGCGAAGACTCGACCACGCCGAAGGATGCGTACTTCACGATTGCGGTGACGGGCATCACCGACACGATGACCTCATCCTCGCTTGCCAGTGACACCCAGCTGCTCACCTCGTACGGCGGCTACAAGAACATTGAAGAGTACATCCGGATGATCAAACGCTATTATAAAAACCAGGGCTACACCCCGGCATCCTAAAGAGAGCTTTGGCTCTCTTTCTTTTTTCCTGAATCTCACGTCATTTTCTGTCAGATATACATAAAAATGATGTGATTTTGTCGGAAAGACACAAATCATGAATATTTTTCGTGCATTTTTCCCGAAAATCACGTATGATAGTTGGAAACAGGGGGAATGAACTATGGAAATGACAATGAACTTCATCCGCAAACTTCCGGTCCCGATGGAAGTCAAGGAAATGTATCCGCTCAAGGATGAACTGAAAATCCTGAAAGAACAACGTGACCAGGAGATTATAGATATCATCACCGGGAAAAGTGACCGTTTTCTTCTGATCATCGGCCCTTGCAGTGCCGACAATGAAGAGGCCGTGCTTGACTATATGCACCGGCTGGCCAGGGTCAACGAAGACGTCAAAGACCGTCTGATGATCGTCCCGCGTGTCTACACGAACAAGCCGCGTACGGTCGGCAAGGGCTACAAAGGGATGCTGCATCAGCCGGACCCGGAAAAGCCTGAAGACATGCTGGCGGGGATTGTGGCGATCCGCCGCATGCATATGCGCGTGGTCGAAGAAACAGGCTTCACCTGCGCGGAAGAAATGCTGTATCCGGAAAACCACAGGTATCTCTCCGACATCCTTTCCTACGTGGCGGTCGGGGCGCGTTCGGTCGAAGACCAGCAGCACCGTCTGACAGCCGGCGGCGTCGGCATTCCGGCGGGGATGAAAAATCCGACCGGCGGGGATCTCTCCGTGATGATGAACTCCATCGAAGCGGCTCAGGCGGCGGCAACATTCATCTATCGCGGCTGGGAAGTCAAAATCGACGGCAACCCGTATGCCCATGCAATCCTGAGAGGCTACGTGGATAAGTTCGGGAACTCTTTGCCGAACTATCACTACGAAGACCTGAAGACGGTGTACAACCTGTATCAGGAAAAACAGCTGAAAAACCCAGCGGTCATCGTCGACTGCAACCATGCGAACTCGGGCAAGCGTTACCTCCAGCAGGTCCGCATCGCGCAGGACGTTGTGCATTCGATGCACATCTCACCGGAGATCCATTCGCTGGTCAAGGGCCTGATGATCGAGTCGTACATCGAAGACGGCGCGCAGAAGGTCGAAGACGGCGTTTACGGCAAGTCTATCACGGACCCGTGCCTCGGCTGGGAGAAAACTGAAAACTTCATTCGTGATCTTCACGACATGCTTTAAAAAACAAAGGCCGGCACCGCCGGCCTTTCACATGCACAAGAAAAGGCGTCCTGAGGCGCCTTGTGTGTTATTTATACAGGGCATTGAACACCTTGAGCAGCTTTTCATCACGCTCTTTGGTCTTCTCAACATCCTTGCCGTCGGAGTAGTCATAGAACCCTTTGCCGGTCTTGACCCCGAGTTCACCGTTGTTGAAGTGTTCGGCGAGTTCGGCCGGGATGGTCTTGCGGTCATCGAGATCCTGCATCAGGTAAGATGCGACGTGGTAGAACGTATCAATGCCACCGAAGTCCACTGTTTCCAGCGGGCCGAGGCACGCATAACGGAAACCAAGACCGTATTTCATCAGGTCATCAATGCCTTCCTTGGAGACAACGCCTTTTTCCACGAGGGAGAGGGCTTCTCTCAGAACGGCGAGCTGGATGCGGTTGGCCGCAAAGCCAGGGACATCCTGGTTGACCATGACCGGTTTCTTACCAATCTTAATGGCCAAATCGTAAATTTCCTGCGCGACGTCATCACGGGTGGCATCACCTTTGATGATTTCGATGAGCAGAATCAGATGGCTCGGGTTGAACCAGTGCATGCCGAGGAAGCGTTCCGGTTTGGTGACGCATTCGGCCATGGCGTTGATTGACAGTCCGGATGTGTTGGACGCGATAATCGTGTCATCTCTTGTGAGCGGGGAGATCAGTTTGTAGAAGTCCTTCTTCACATCGAGACGTTCAACGATACATTCGACGACGAGGTCGCAGTCCTTGAAACAATCCGTGGACGTGGTATACGTGAATGAGTTTTCAATGGCTTCACCCTGCTCTTTGGTGAGCTCATTCTGGGAGACAAGTGTTGCTGTGTTTTCAGCGATGCGGGTTCTTGCGTTGTCCAGCGCCTGATCGTTCAGGTCGTAGAGGGTCACGCTGTAGTTGTACCGGGCGAAAATCTGCGCCATGGAGTAACCCATGGTTCCGGCGCCTGCAATGACGATATTTTGAATCATTTTCTTTCACCTCTGACATGTATTATACTCCGATGTTTCAGTAATGAAAGGGGAATATTTCAATTTTTTACAACGATTGACCTTTGCCTGAAAAGGTGTTATAACACTGCTCAAAGATGAGAGGTGACGCGTATGGCACGGACAAAACTCAAAGACCGGATCTTGCCGGAATATACCAAGGGTGAGGAAATCTTCAATATGGTCACGCATATCATCGGCGGGGCGCTCGGGATTGCGGCGCTGGTGCTGTGCATTGTGAAAGCGGCCCTGCATCATGACGGCTTCGCTCTGGCCTCGGGCATTGTGTACGGGGTGTCGATGATCCTTCTTTACACGATGTCAGCGATTTACCACGGGCTCTCCCCAAAACTCTCCACGGCGAAAAAAGTGTTCCAGATCATGGACCATTGCTCCATCTTTATCCTGATTGCCGGAACGTATACGCCGGTGCTTCTGTGCTCCGTGCGGCAGGAGTCACTGGTCTGGGCGTGGGTGCTCTTCGGAATTGTATGGGGCGTCTCGGTGCTCGGCATTGTCCTGAACGCGATTGACCTGAAAATGTTCGGGCCGCTTTCGATGGTACTCTACCTTGTGCTCGGCTGGTGCATCGTGATGAAGTTTGACACTTTGCCGCAAACGATGGGCAGGAACGGGATTTTGCTGCTGCTGCTTGGCGGGATTGCCTACACCATCGGCACGGTGTTCTTCGGCCTGCAGAAGAAGCATAAGTACATGCACTGCATCTGGCATTTGTGGATCATCCTCGGCTCGGTGCTGCACTTTCTGTGCATTTTTCTCTACGTCATTTAAACCGCTCCGGCGGTTTTTTTCTTTGTACGGCGGGGTGTTCGGAAAAAGATAAAATATTTGGCACTCGTCTATTGACTGTGCTAAAAAGTATGGTAAGATAAGCTTGGCAATCGAAGATAGAAAGTGCTAAAGGAGTGTGATAGTATGAACAACTTTACAACCGCATTGCAGCAAGCGCTGGCGAAATCGCTCCAGCAGGCCTTGAGTCTGAACCAGCAGGTCATTGATGTGGAACATTTGCTTTACAACTGCCTCGATGACTCCAACGGCATTCTCTGCCGCGTGCTCGATAAACAAAACATTGACATCAACCGCGTCCGGGATGATCTTTTGGACCGCATCAACCGCAAGCCGCAGGTCGGCCAGGTGAGCGAACAGGACGTGCGCATGAGCTATGACCTGAACACATTGCTGAGTCAGGCGGGAAGTGTCATGCGTCAGTTCAAGGATGACTATGTGTCTGTGGAACACATCATCCTCGCCCTGTTCAAAGTGCATTCCACGTTCACTGAAGACTTTATCAAAACGTACGGGCTGAAGGAAAAGGACGTCCGCCAAAGCATCAAAACGATGCGCGGAGGTCAGAAGGTCGACAACCCGACCCCGGAAAACAACTACGATGTGCTTGAGAAATACGGACGCAACCTGATCAAGGATGTCGAAGATGGCAAGCTCGATCCGGTCATCGGCCGTGACGACGAAATCCGCCGTGTCATCCAGATCCTCTCCCGTAAAACCAAAAACAACCCGATTCTGATCGGTGAACCGGGCGTCGGTAAAACAGCCATTGTCGAAGGTCTCGCATGGCGGATTTACCAGGAAGACGTGCCGGAAACGCTGAAAGGCAAGTCTATTTTTGAACTCGACCTGGGCTCGCTGGTCGCCGGGGCGAAGTACCGCGGGGAATTTGAGGAACGGCTCAAAGCCGTGCTCAAGGAAATCAAGAAGTCCGAAGGGCATATTATCCTGTTCATCGATGAAATCCATCAGCTCGTTGGCGCCGGCAAGACGGACGGGGCGATGGATGCGGCCAACCTGCTCAAGCCAATGCTGGCGAGAGGGGAGCTGCACTGTATCGGTGCAACCACGCTTGATGAATACCGCAAGTACATCGAAAAAGACGCCGCTTTGCAGAGACGTTTCCAGAACGTGCTCGTGAGTGAACCGGACCTTGATGACACCATCGCCATTTTGCGCGGGCTGAAGGACAGCTTTGAATCCCATCACGGGGTGAAAATCACCGACAATGCCATCGTCGCAGCGGCCAATTTGTCCGACCGGTACATCACAGACCGGTATTTGCCGGACAAGGCCATCGACCTCATCGATGAAGCGTGTGCGAGTGTGCGGATGGAAATCGACTCCAAACCGGAAGAACTCGACGCGCTGACACGTGAGCGTGACCGGCTGATGATGGAGCGCATGTCCATCGAAAAAGAAGACGATGAAGAAGCCGACGAAGAGCGGCTCGAAAACATCAGGGAAAAGATTGCCTCGCTGGACGAAGAAATCGCCGGGATGACCGACCGCTGGCAGGCCGAGAAACACGCCCTCGATGACATCAAGAACCTCAAAAACGAAAAAGTCCGCATCGAAAACGAAGCCGAAAAGGCGTATGTGGACGGGGACTACGAACGCCGCTACAACCTTCTGAACGTGCGTCTCCCGCAGATACAGGCCGAAATCGAGCGGCTCGAAGCCAAAAAGCAGGATGACGATCTGCTTCAGCAGAAAGTCACCAGTGATGCGGTGAGTGAAGTCATCGCCAAGTGGACCCATATCCCTGTCTCCAAACTGATGCAGAGTGAAAAGGACAAACTGCTCGGCCTCGAAGACACGCTGAAAAAGCGGGTCATCGGGCAGGACGAAGCGCTCTCCAAGGTGTCCGATGCGATCCTGCGTTCACGGGCCGGCATCAACGATGAAAACCGGCCGATCGGATCGTTTATGTTCCTGGGACCGACGGGCGTCGGGAAAACCGAAGTCGCCAAGTCCCTGGCCGAACAGCTCTTTGATTCCGAACGCAATATCGTCCGCATCGATATGAGTGAATATATGGAGAAATTCAGTGTGTCCCGGCTCATCGGGGCCCCTCCGGGATATGTCGGCTATGACGAGGGCGGACAGCTCACCGAAGCCGTCCGGCGTGCGCCTTATTCGATCGTTCTGCTCGACGAAATCGAAAAAGCCCACCCGGATGTCTTCAACATCCTCTTGCAGATTCTCGATGACGGCCGGCTGACCGATGCCAAGGGCAATGTGGTGTCGTTTAAGAACACAATCATCATCATGACCTCCAACATCGGCTCGCAGTACCTGCTTGACGGCAACACGCCGGAAAACCAGGCGCTCGTGGAGGAAGACCTCAAGGCCCACTTCAAGCCGGAATTCCTCAACCGGATTGATGAAATCATCATGTTCAATTCGCTCTCCAGCGGGGTGGTGTACGCCATCGTGGACAAGTTCATCGGCGAACTCTCGAAACGGCTTGAACCACAGAAAATCACCATTCAGATCACGGACGCCGTGCGCCAGAAGATTCTCAACGACGCTTTCGACGCTGCCTTCGGGGCGCGCCCAATCAAGCGTTACATCCAGAATCACATCGAAACGATGCTGGCGAAAGAAATCATCAGCGGGCGTTTGTCGCAGGGCGCAAGTGTCCTCATCGACTACGACGCGGATGAAGGCTTTGTGTGCCGGCCGAACGTCAACTAAAATCACGGGCTCTCCGCCATTGGCGGAGGGCCTTTTACTTTTAAAAAACTTGAAGAGTCTTCTTAAATGTGTGACAATAAGACCATTAGGAAACACTCATGCAAAGGAGATCAAACCATGGAAAAAGAAACACAATGCATACAGGCGGGCTATGAGCCGAAAAACGGCGAATCGCGCATGATCCCGATCGTGCAGTCCACCACCTTCAAATATGACACGTCCGAAGACATGGGCAAGCTGTTTGACCTGGAAGCGTCCGGGTACTTCTACACCCGTCTTCAGAATCCGACGAATGACTATGTCGCAGCCAAGCTGACGGCCCTTGAGGGCGGCAGTGCGGGGATGCTGACGTCGTCAGGTCAGGCGGCGAACTTCTTCGCTGTGTTCAACGTGGCCAACTGCGGCGACCATGTCATCGCCTCGAGCTCCATCTACGGCGGTACGTTCAACCTGTTCAACGTCACGATGCGCAAGATGGGCATTGACTTCACATTCATTTCCCCGGATGCAACAGACGAAGAAATCGAAGCCGCGTTCCAGGACAACACGAAGGCCATTTTTGGTGAAACAATTGCCAATCCGGCCCTGACGGTGTTTGATATTGAACGCTTCGCCAACATCGCCCACAAGCACGGTGTGCCGCTCATCGTGGACAACACGTTTGCGACCCCAATCAATTGCCGTCCGATCGAGTGGGGCTGTGACATCGTCACGCACTCCACGACGAAATACCTCGATGGCCATGATGCCACGGTCGGCGGGGCCATCATTGATGCCGGCAAGTTTGACTGGATGGCGCATGCCGGCAAGTTCCCGGGCCTGACAACACCGGATGAGTCTTATCACGGCATCACGTATGCCGAGAAGTTCGGCAAAGAGGGCGCTTTTATCACAAAGTGCACAGCCCAGCTCATGCGTGACTTCGGCTCCATTCAGGCGCCGATGAATGCGTACCTTCTCAACCTGGGCATTGAGTCGCTCGCATGCCGCATGCCTGTCCACTGCAAGAACGGTCAGGCCGTGGCCGAATTCCTTGAAGCCCATGACAAAATCGCCTGGGTCAACTATCCGGGTCTGAAATCCAACAAGTACTATGACCTCGCACAGAAGTACATGCCGAACGGCACGTGCGGGGTGGTGTCCTTCGGCATCAAGGGCGGCCGCGCCGCTGCCGAGGCGTTCATGAAAGAACTGAAAGTGGCTATGATTGCGACCCATGTTGCCGATGCGCACACATGCGTCCTGCACCCGGCCAACTCCACGCACCGTCAGCTCACCGACGAAGAGCTCGTGGCCTGCGGGGTCGGACCGGACCTCATCCGTCTGTCGGTCGGAATTGAAAATATCAATGACATCATCAACGACCTGAAACAGGCACTGGATGCGCTCGATTAAACGTCAGTTTGATTGACGGAAAAGCACTGTTTGTTTACAATAAAAACAGGACATCGGGAAAGGACTCTTGTCCTTCCCTTTTCATTTAAAGACGGGGTGATCATCATGTATGCAGGTTCCGCAAATCAGCTCAAGGGCTATGATGCCTGGCTCATCGACCACGGGTACACCATTGAGGAGCTGATTGATCATGCGAGCGATTGTCTGCTGCCGCATTTTCTCGATTACACAAAGGCGGCGGTGTTTGTCGGACCGGGCAATAACGGCGGGGACGGGCTGTCTCTGGCCGAGAAGCTCCACGACAAAGGCAAAGAGGTTTTGATTTTCTATATGGGCGCGGTGGACCGCTTTTCCCAGGGCAACCGGTATTATTACAACCGGTGTCAGAAACTGGGGCTGTCCATGACCCTTCTCACCGAACAAAACATTGCGGCTTTGGCCGAGACGCTGAAGTCGTGTGATGTGGTGGTGGATGCGCTGTTTGGCTTCGGGCTGAACAGTGCGCCGCGGGGCATTTACGCCCAGGTCATTGATATTCTCAACACCGAATTTGACGGGGATGTGATTGCGGTCGATATTCCGACCGGCCTTGGCTGCAACACCGGGGTGCCGTATGCGAACACCGTGTACGCCACGAAAACCATCACCCTCACGGCTCTGAAGGAAGGCTTCCTGAACCCGGATGCCCGGATGTTCACAGGGGATATTATTCTCGAAACCCTTGATGTGGACAACGCCTTTATGGAGGCAGGTCTCTTCCGGATGGTCGATGAAGACTGGGCCCGGGCGCACCTGAAATCACGCAAATACGACGGATATAAAAATATGTACGGGACGGATCTTTTGATTTGCGGGTCGGAGACATACAAAGGGGCGCCATTATTGGCGGCCAAGGCGTGTGTCAATGCCGGGGCCGGCATTGTCAAGCTGATGAGTGTATCCTCGGTGTGTGACAACCTGCCGATTGTCCTGCCGGAGGCGATTGGCATCCGCCGCCCGAACAAGCTTACCCGTGATGATGTCAAAGGCTACAACGCCATCCTGATCGGCCCGGGGCTCGGACTGGACCTCGATGCCGTTTCGCTGGTGACTGACACCCTGCGGCTCTCCGAATGTCCGCTCGTGATGGACGCCGATGCTCTGACCATTCTGGCTCAGAACCTGGATTTACTCAAAGGGCAGGAACGGGATATTGTGCTCACGCCGCACCTCGGAGAGTTTCGCCGCCTGTGCGATTTTGGCGAAGACGATGACCTGATGGAAACGGCTGCGGCCTTTGCGAAAAAGCATCATGTCATTCTCGTGCTCAAGGGCCCGAAGACAATCGTGACCAACGGGCACGAATCCTACCGCATCGATGCCGGGGGACCGGCGATGTCGACCGGCGGGATGGGGGATACGTTGGCCGGAATCATGACGGCCTTTCTCGGCGGAATGTACGAACCGATGGACGCGGTCGTTCTGGCGACCTTCCTGCACAGCTTTGCGGGGGATGCTTTGGCCCGCAAGCGTTACACGGTCTTGCCGGATCAGCTTTCGGCCCATTTACCACAGATTATGTTTTACTTAAATCAGAAAGAAGGCTAAGAGATGAATATACTTGTTTACGACGTTGGCGGCACAGCCATCAAATATGCCCTGATGAATGATGCGGCAGAAATTCTCGAGCAGGGGGAGAAACCAACCCCGCCCGCAAACACCGGGACGTTTGAAGATTTCCTGGCCGTGGTGGAATCCATCTATCATATGTATGAAGACCAAATCGACGGGCTGGCTTTTTCCATGCCGGGCCGGATTGATATTGAAAATGGCATTATCGTCACACCGGGCGCGCTGGAATATAACGAAGGCCGTCATTTCTATGACGAACTGAAGGCGTTCACGGACTTACCGGTCATCATGGCCAACGACGGTAAATGTGCGGCGCTGGCGGAATACCGCATGGGCGCTCTGCAGGGCTGTGACAGCGGGGCGGTTGTCGTGATCGGCACGGGCATTGGCGGTGGCTTTATTATCGACCATAAGCTTTGGAACGGTCACAACCAGTTCGCCGGCGAACTCTCCTTCCCGATGGAACAGCCGTTCGGCGTGTGGCTTGGCAACGCCTGGGGCACCAACGGCGCCACCCGACCGATGACGGATGCGGTCGCTGTCCGCAAAGGCCTTGAAAGGGGCAGTGTGAACGGAAAAGACGTGTTCCGGATGATTGAAGAAGGCGATGAAGAAGCCTACGCTGAGCTCAAGAAGATGTGTGACTACCTTGGTTATATCATCTTTAACATCCAGTGTATCGTCGACCCGGAGCGGGTGGCCATTGGTGGCGGGATTTCCCGGCAGCCGCTTGTGCGGGAGCTCATACAGAAAGAACTCGACCGCCTGTTTGGCAGTGTGCCGTGCGCCATGCCGCATACGGAGCTTGTGACATGCAAGTTCTTCAACGACGCCAACCTCATCGGCGCCCTGTGCAACTGGAGTGACCATTATGCTTAACACCAATCCCCTGACCTTCAGGGGATTTTTATTTTGTGGTTGAAACCACGTCGAAGACATTATTTTCAGACTAAGATAAAGACACAAGGAAAGGAGTGAGTGCGATGACACACAACCGCCTCTTCAACATTCCCGTTGATCATCCCCCGATAGACGGACTGACGATTTCCACCAAAACGGGTATTGAAGCTGAAACACAGATCACCTGCTTCTCGCTTGGCGCAGGGACGGATATTTCCCCCGAAGCTTACGAGAGCGAGGTGCTGTATTATGTGCTTTCTGGTTCCGGCACATGTCTCACCGGGGAGAGCCATGTGGCCCATCCGGTTCAGGCCGGGGATCTCTTCTTTCTCGATGCCGGCACGCTCGCCGGAATGACGACAGACAAGGGCATTGTCTACACCGAAATCATGCCCGGAAAGGATCTTTACATGAACAAACTTATTCACAGCGCGGAGGTCTTCCAACTCGCCGGCCTCATCCCATATGAAAAAGACAGTATCGTGAACCTCGATATCGCGTCCAACGATGCGATGAAATTCGTCATCATGGCTTTCGATGAAGGCCCAGGCTTATCACCGCACCGGGCGCCGGGTGACGCTCTGGTGTTTGCGCTTGAAGGTCAGGCCACAATCGGCTATGAGGGCGAAGATTATTCCATCAAAGCCGGTGAAACATTCCGGTTTGACAAGAACGGCCTGCACAGCGTGAAGGCGGACGGACAGTTTAAAATGGCTTTACTTCTCGTGTTGAAGTGACGGGCATGAGAAAAACGGGCAGGGCCATCAGGCGCTGTCCGTTTATTTCATCGTAATGACGCTTACGTTGCGGTTTCTTGTGTGCGTGCCCCGGTAGGAGAAGAAGCGCTCATCTTCGATCGTACAAATATCACTTGTATAAATATTTTCAGGAAGAACGCCGCGTGTTTCCAGGGTCTTTTGAATCAGGCCCTTGGAGTTGAGCAGCCAGTGGGTCTCATCCTTGAGTGTGTAATAGTCGCTTGTATCAAAGCTCATGGCTTTGACGAGGTCGATGATGTCACTCATGGCTTCGAAGTTACGGTGTTCGATGCCCGGGCCGATGCAGGCTTTGAGCTGTGACGGGTCGATGTGTTCTTTCTCCACAAGCAGTTCCACAGCCTTGCCGGCGATTTCGAGGGTCGTGCCTTTCCAGCCGGAATGAACCGCTGCGATGAGCGGGATGTCAGGTGCGTAGAGCAGGACCGGCACACAGTCCGCATGGAAGGTCATGAGGGTGAGTCCTTTGTCTTTCGTGTACAAACCGTCGGTCGCCGCAAAGGCGTCTTCACGGGAGAAAATCCCGCGTCCGCCGTCTTTGAGACTCACCTCACGGATGTTGGCGGTGTGCTCCTGATGCGGACACACCATATGGCTGAAATCCGTGCCCAGATCATCGGCGAGGGCCTGACGGGCCTTGATGACGTCGGCATCATCATCGCCGTGGAAGCACATGTTTAAGAGATGACCGTCAGTGTCATACGCAGGAATGTTGTAGGCTTCGACATGGTTGTCGTTGAACGGGCAGGCGATTTTGTCAATCATCGCTTTGTCACCTCCTTGAGGAATTCATCATCGGGATCGATGTAAATCGTTTTATAGTGGGAGAGAAGGACAAGGCCCGGTTTGCCGGCCTTCGGCTTCTTGAGTGTGCTCACCGGTGCGTAGTTCACCGGCACACTGCCAGAGAGGCGGCCTTTGGAATAGTATGCCGCAATTTTGGCGGCCAGACGCATCGTGTATTCATCCGGGGTGTCCGTCGTCAGGATGACGTGCGAACCCGGCATGTCTTTGACATGGAGCCACAGGTCATGGCGGCGGGCTTTTTTCCAGGTGAGCCAGTCGTTCTGGAGGTTGTTTTTCCCGACGTAAATCAAAATGCCGTCCTTCGTTTCAAAGGTCGTGTAATGCGGCTCTTTCTTCCCCCTGGCACGGACGCCTTTCGTCCGCTTTTTCTGCAAATAGCCGAGGTCTTCAAGTTCTTCCTTGATTTCCATCGCATCATACCAGTCCGCCTGGTCCATCAGCGTGATCAGGGTGTCGAAGTAGTCGATTTCTTCCTGACAGTTCTGGATCTGCTCGTCGAGCACAAGCCGGGCGTTTTTCGCTTTCTGATACTTGGCGTAGTAGGCCTTGGCGTTCTCACGGGCGTCCTTGCGGGGATCGAGCGGGATGGTAATCATCTCACCGTCATAGTAGTTTTCCAACGTCACTTCAGAGGCGCCTTTTTCGACATCATCGAGATGCGCAAACAGAATGTCCCCGTTGATGCGATAGCCATCGGCGTTTTCGGAGTCGAACTTGGTTTGTTCGAGCTTGCCGAGCTTGGTCACGTTTTTTTCGTACTCGCGGCGGATGTACCGGCCGAGGTCGGCGGTCTGCTGGCGGATGCGGTCTTTTTCATCGATGAGATTGTAGAAGTCATCGAGTCCTTCAAACACCGGCAGCGCCTCGTTTTCCCCGCCGAGATGGGTGAGGGGAATAAGGTGGTAACGCTCTTTTTCCTGGCGGTTGATATACAGGTATTCACTGTTCTTCAGCGACTGCATGAGCAGGCCGAAGTCTGCCCCGCGTTCCATCCGGTAGGACACTTCGTTGGCAAGGTCCCGGGAAAAGCCCTGGTAGGTTTTGACCAGGTCCGCACCGTTTTCGTAATCACTTGTGAACGGGTTTTTCTTGTCCAGCAGCGGCGGGTAGCTGTACATCAGCCCCGGCTGCATGATCCGTGTGGACTCACTCGGGGAGACGCGCTTGAGACACTCGATGATCTTGCCGGAGTCATCGGCGAGGATGATGTTCGAGTGCTTGCCCATGATTTCATGGTACAGTGTGAGCGTCACGTCATCGCGGAATTCGTTGCGGGCGCGCAGGGTGATTTTCACGATGCGCTCGAGGTCCACCTGTTCAATCCCTGTGATCACGGCGCCTTCAAGATGCTTGCGCAGACGCATCGCCAGCGCCGAAGGCTGTTCCGGGCGGGGGAACGTCAGGTTCGTGATCTGAATGCGGGCATACATCGGATGGATGCTCATGAGCACCTGATAGTTTTGCCGGTGGGCCCTCACCTGTAAAAGCAGCTCATGGCGGGAGATTTGCCAGAGCTTGGAAATCCGGCCTGTTTCCAGAATATTCATATGTTCAATCACATTGTGCAGGACAATGCCGTCAAATGCCATAATTCATCACCTTCGCTTACTATATCATAAACCGGACGGAAAGAGAAATGAGTTGATTCAGCCCCTGCCAGTCATTATAATGGAGACAAGAAATGAGGGGTATTAGTATGAAGAAGGGAATACTGATTGTTTTCAGCGGTCCGTCCGGTGTCGGTAAGGGCACGGTGCGCGAACGTTTGTTTGACAAATACGGTGAAGAACTCAATCTCGCATACTCGGTGTCGATGACGACCCGCCAGCCGCGTCCGGGAGAGCGCGAGGGCATTGATTATTATTTCGTGACGCCGGAACAATTCGCGGAGAAGATCAAAAACAACGGCTTTTTGGAATTCGCGGAGTTTGTCTCCAACAGCTACGGCACGCCGAAGGACAAGGTGGAAGAACTGCTTTCCGAAGGCAAAAATGTGATGCTTGAAATTGAGGTGCAGGGCGCTTTGCAGGTGATGAAACAGGCACCGGAAGCCCTGACGATTTTCCTTGTGCCCCCTTCGCTCGAAGAACTCGAGAAACGCATCCGCGGGCGCAGAACCGAGGACGAGGCCATCGTCCTGCAGCGTCTTGGTAAAGCCAGCCGTGAACTGGCCACCAAGGACGAATACAAATACGTCGTCACCAATGATACCGTCGAACAGGCGGCGGAAGACGTGGCGGCCATCATCAGAAATCAGATTGACCAAAGGTAGGCTTCGTCCTGCCTTTATGTTTTGAAAGGGGAGTGAGACAAGGTGTATGTGCTCAGTGTTTTGATTGAACATCCGGTCCATAAGCTTGACCGCCCTTTTTCATATCTCTCCAAAACCCCTGTCATCAAAGGGGTGCGGGTGGAAGTGCTCATGCGCCAGAAACGCCTCACCGGTTATGTGCTTGACGTGACTGAAACTGAGCTCACCAAGGCCGAACTCGAAGAGAGGGACGGGTTCACCTATGCGTATGTGCGCCGGGTCATTGATAAGAAACCGCTCCTCAATGACGAACTCATCGCCCTTTCCACGCGCATGGCTGATGCGCTGCTTTGTCCGCGCATTGCCTGCCTGCAGGCCATGCTGCCGCGGAGTCTGAAGCCGGCCACGGCCCAAAGAGCCACCATCAAAACGATGAAAGCCATCCGCATCATCGCAGAGGGACCGGTCAAAACAGACACCCAGAAAAAGCTTTATGCGTTTTTACAGACTGACGGAATCCATTTCCTGAAGGACATCCCGTTTTCCCGCGCGCCCATTGATGCGCTTGTGAAACAAGGTCTGATTGAAATCTATGACCAGGAAGTCCGCCGGGATCCTTACGGGGATGCGTCGCTGTCGGTGAAACGGGCGCAGGATATCACCCTGACGCGGGCGCAGGCGGAGGCGGTGGACGGCATCATGAGTCATCCGGGCCGCACGTCTCTCTTACACGGGGTGACGGGTTCGGGCAAGACCGAGGTGTATATCGAACTAACAAGACGCACGCTCCTACAAGGCAAGACAGTCATCATGCTGGTGCCGGAAATCGCGCTCACACCGATGATGATCCGCGTGTTCAAAGACCGTTTCGGTGACCGGGTGGCGGTGTTCCATTCCCGTTTGTCCGAAGGGGAGAAGTATGACGAATACCGGCGCACCGCAGCCGGGGAGGTTGACATCGTCGTCGGCGCCCGTTCGGCGGTGTTTGCGCCGCTCACCAACATCGGCCTGATCATCCTCGACGAGGAGCACGACAGCTCCTATAAGCAGGGCAGTGCCCCGCGCTATCATACCCGGATGGTCGCCACCATGCGGGCCCGGACCTACAGGGCGGCGCTTGTGCTGGGCAGCGCGACGCCAAGCGTCGAAAGCTACAGCCGGGCCAGGGAAGGCTACTATGATTTGTATGAATTGCCTGAACGCATCAACGGGAAAAGCCTGCCGGAATGCACAATCATTGATATGAATGAAGAAGCCCGCAAAGGCAATTACTCGCTCATGTCGGGCGCCCTTGTCCAGGGGCTCGAAGATACCTTTGCGCGCGGTGAACAGGCGATTCTCCTGCTCAACCGCCGGGGCTATGCGAACCTTGTGCGCTGTGAAGCGTGCGGGGAAACGCTCAAATGCCCGCACTGTGATATCACGCTGACCTATCACAAACATGACCACCGGCTGAAGTGCCATTCGTGTGAATATTTCCGGGACCTTCCGCAAGCGTGTCCGCACTGCGGCTCACGGGATTTGAAAATCATCGGTTACGGCACCCAGAAAATCGAGGAACAGCTCCTCGAGCGTTTCAAGGGCCACAAGATCATCCGTTATGACTTTGACACCACCCGCAATAAAAACGACCATCTTGACAAACTTGCTGCCTTCCAAAGACATGAAGCTGACATGTTGGTGGGAACGCAGATGATTGCCAAGGGGCTTGATTTTGAAAACGTGACGTTTGTCGGTGTGCTTGCGGCGGACCTGACGCTTTCCGTGCGGGATTACCGGGCGGCGGAGCGGACATTCCAGCTGTTGTGCCAGACTGCCGGACGCAGCGGCCGGGGGGCGAAGGAAGGGCATGTGCTCATCCAGACGTACAACCCGAATCACTATGCGATCCGTTACGGGGCCTCACAGGACTATGCAGCCTTCTTTAAAGAAGAACTGGCGTTCCGCCGGCGGATGAGCTATCCGCCGTATGCGATGCTGGCGGCGGTGATTTTGCAGGGCGCAGACAAGCGGGCTGTGGAAGCGGCGGCGCTTGATGCCCGCGGCTATCTGGAACGTGCGCTGCAAGACCCGCAGACGGTCATTATGGGACCCTCGGGGGAAGGAGCGTTCAAAACCCAGGACCGATACCGGGAAACTTTGATGATCCGCTACCGCCATGCGCAAAGTGTGCGCCATGCGCTTGCCGGACTCTTAATGTATTTTGACCAGACCAACGGAAAGGTGCTGCCGATTGTGGATTTCAATCCGGGCAGTTATGTATGAGTTATGAAAAGATTTGATGCGGCCATGCATGTGCTCGACCCATGGCTGAAAGAGGGAGCCTATCTCAATATCACCCTGAACCATGTGCTGGAGACAAGCCGTGACCTGTCGGCCTCCGACAAGGCCTTTGTGACGCGGATGGTGTACGGAGTCGCCCAAAACAAACTGTTTCTGGACTTTGCAATCAAACAAAATCTCAAGGGCCGGGTGAAACGGTGGGAGAAGACGCTTCTTTACTGCGGGCTGTACGTGCATTATTTTATGACGATGAAGGATTATGCGATCGTCAACGAATGCGTGCGTCTGGCTAAAAAGCGCAAAGGGGCGAAAACTGCCGGCTTTATCAACGCTTCGTTAAGAACGCTGTTTGAAGAGGACGCGGATTTATCGTCTCTGTCGAAGGAAGAAGAGCTCTCGGTCCGCACATCCCATCCGTTGTGGATTGTGAAGATGTTTGCGGCGCAGTACGGGTTTGACACATGCCAAAAGATTTGTGAAGCCAACCAGGACGTGCCGCCGCTCACCGGGTGTGTGAACCGGCTCAAAACAACACGGGACGCTTTGATGCAGGCCGACCCGCGCTTTACGGCAGGGACGCTCTCACCGGATGCGGTGATGTTCGGGGGCGGGGCGATGGTCCGCACCGATGCCTGGACAAACGGACTCGTCTCTGTGCAGGATGAAGCGGCGCAGCTGCCGGCGCAGCTGTTGAACCCACAGCCGGGCGAGCAGGTGCTGGACATGTGCGCGGCCCCGGGGTCGAAAACGGCCCAGCTTGCCGCGATGATGAAAAACACAGGGTCACTGACGGCCTGTGATATCCACGACCATAAGAAGGCGTTGATGGAAGACAACTTCAACCGTCTGGGCGTGACGAATGTGCATATTCAGATCGGAGACAGTTCTCTTCGCGAGAATTTCGGTGATGAGCTATACGACGCAATCCTCCTCGATGCCCCTTGCACGGGTCTCGGGGTGCTCGGACGCAAGCCGGACATCCGCTACCATGACTCCGCAGTGATGGATGAGATCATCCCGCTGCAGAAAAAATTACTGGAAAATGCGTATGCTTTATTGAAAAATCATGGTAGAATCGTTTATAGTACGTGCAGTCTGAATAAAAAGGAAAACGAGAAACAGGTCGAAGCCTTTCTCACACGCCATCAGGATTGCACACTTGTCAGGTCACAGACTATCCTGCCGTTTGAACATCACACGGATGGATTTTACATGGGCCTGATACGGAAGGACACTGGGGAATGACATCAATTTACGATAAAACACCAACACAGCTTCAGGAAGATTTCACAAACCTCGGGGAGAAACCATTTCACGCCCGGCAGGTTTTTGAGTGGGTGTATGCCCGTGATGTCACGGATCCTGACCTCATGACAAACATCTCGAAATCACTGCGTGCCAAACTCAAAGAGCAGTATGATTTCTCACTTCCTGAGATCCGGGAGAAACAGGTGTCGAAGGATGGCACCGTGAAGTATCTTCTTGAGCTTCATGACGGCGGTCTGATTGAAACAGTGCTGATGCGCCATCCGTACGGTTTATCGCTGTGCGTGACGAGCCAGCTCGGCTGTGCCATGGGCTGCGCTTTTTGCGCGTCCGGCCTGCTCAAAAAAGAACGCAATCTTTCGAGCGGGGAAATCGTCGGCCAGATTCTGCGGGTGCAGAAAGACATGGGCGAGCGGATCTCGCATGTCGTGGTGATGGGCACGGGCGAGCCTTTCGATAATTATGACAACGTTCTGAATATGATTTACACGATCAACGACGCCAAGGGACTGGCCATCGGGGCCCGCCATATCACGGTGTCGACGTGCGGCCTTGTCCCGATGATCGAGAGGTTTTCGCATGAGCCGATTCAGGTCAACCTGGCCATCAGCCTGCATGCGTCCAACGACGAAACACGCAGCGCTTTGATGCCGGTCAATAAGGTGTATGACCTTGCGGCCTTAAGAGACGCGATGAAAGATTATATCGCCCGCACGAACCGCCGGGTGACACTTGAATACATCCTGATCAAGGATGTCAATGACGACGTCAGGGATGCCAGGGCGCTCGCTCACTATGTGCGCGGACTCAATGTGTATGTGAATCTTATTCCGTACAACGCCGTGGCCGAACATGGTTTCCAGGGCGCGTCCAAGGCCAAAATTCAGGCGTTCAAGGATGAATTGCTTCGCCTGAAGATCAATGCGACCCTGCGCAAGGAGCATGGCCGTGATATTGACGGGGCCTGCGGACAGTTGCGCGCCAAGAAGAAAGGGGTCCTGCCGCAATGATCGAGATTGCTGCGAAAACAGACCGTGGCAATGTGCGCGCCGTGAATCAGGACTTCATCGCTTTCAAAGCGTTCGGGGATCACGAAGCCCTTGCCGTCCTGTGTGACGGGATGGGCGGGCATAAGGCCGGGGAAGTGGCATCGGCCATGACCGGCAATTACCTGATGAAACACTTCGCCTCCCATCCGGAGTTCAAGAAGGTGCGTGACATCCGCAAATGGTGTGTCGGCCTCATCCAGCAGGTCAACACCATCATCAACCGCGAAGGCACTTTGAAGCCGGAGTATGAAGGGATGGGCACGACGATTGTGCTTGCCTATGTGCTCTCCGGGGTGTTTTACATCGCCTCGGTTGGGGATTCACGGGCCTATTTGCTTGAGGAAGACGGGCTGACCCAAATCACCCGCGATGACACGCTCGTCAATGCGCTTGTCGCGAGCGGGTACATCACCGAGCTCGAAGCCCAGTACCACCCGCGCCGCAACGTGCTTGTGCAGGCGGTCGGGGTGAGTACCCCTCTCAAGGTGGCATTCCACACCGGCATGATGACAGGACCGCTGCTTTTGTGCTCGGATGGTTTGTACAACTCTTTGAATGATGAAGAAATGGCGGACATCCTCAGTGAGGACAAGCCGCTTCATGATATTTGTGACAATATGGTTGCTCAGGCCAACCGGCTGGGCGGCTACGACAACATCAGCGTGATGATACTGAAGGAAGGAGGTGCGTCTGATGAGTGAAGTCAACAGGCTCCTTGCGGGCAGATATTTGCTTGAACGTTTGATCGGTCAGGGCGGTATGGCCGATGTGTATCAGGCCACCGATCAGATTTTGAAGCGTGTGTGCGCGGTCAAAATCCTCCGGTCCTCTTTGACCGGTGATCCGATTTACATCACCCGTTTCCACCGCGAAGCGAGCGCGGCAGCCGCGCTGTCCCATCCGAACATCGTCTCCATTTACGACGTCGGGGATGAGGACGAACTGTATTACATCGTTATGGAATACGTGCACGGCCAGACGCTCAAACAGCTCATTTACAAACGTGGCGCTTTGCATTATGCGGAAGCCGTGGACATTATGAAACAGGTCACGAGCGGGACCGCTGCGGCCCATGCCGCCGGCATCATCCACCGCGACCTCAAACCGCAGAACATCCTTGTGACGGATTCCGGGACGGTGAAAATCGCCGACTTCGGCATCGCCTCCATCCAGTCGCTTTCACAGGTGACGGGAACGGATACGATCATGGGCTCCCTGCACTATCTGGCGCCGGAAGTGGCGCGCGGGGAAAAGGCCAGTCCGGCCAGCGATATTTACGCCCTCGGTATTGTGTTCTATGAACTTTTGCGCGGGGAAGTGCCGTTCAACGGTGAATCGCCGGTCAATATCGCCCTCAAGCATATGCGTGACGACATGCCGTCGCTTCGGGCCTTTAACGCCAACATCCCGCAATCGGTCGAAAACATCGTGCTTAAGGCCACGGCCAAGAACCCGAAAGAACGCTATCAAAGTGCGGCCGAAATGCTTGAAGATATCAACACGTGCCTGAATCCGGAACGGATGAACGAAGAAAAACTCTCCTTCGCCCCGCCGGCCGACACAGGCGAAAAGACGATTATCGCCAACACCCAGTTCTTCACCCGCCCGGGCGAGGAGGAAGAGCCGGAAGAGGAAGATGAGGACATCACGGAAACACGCACCAGCCGGGTGACCCGCCTGGACAATCGTCCGCGCAAGAAGAAAAAGTCCCTCTGGAAGGTGCTTGTCCCTCTCGCCGTTATTGCGATTGTGGCGCTGGCCGTCGGGCTCTCCAGCCTGCTCAATACATCCAGCGACACGAACGAAATGCCGAACGTCATCGGGATGAAACAGGCCGAAGCCATTTCGCTTCTCGAGGACGACAACATCACGGTGTCCGACGACATCAAAACCGAACTCTCAGACGATTACGAAGAAGGCTATGTCATCAGCTCTGACCCGGAAGCAGGGGAAACCCTTGACGGCAGCTCGGTGGTGACTCTGACGGTCTCCTCCGGCAAGTACATCGTCATGGCGAACTACGTCGGCGAGGAATATGCCTCGGCCAAGAGCACACTTGAGAAACTCGGCTTCACGGTCAAGAAGTACGAAAAGACCGATGAAGAATATGCAGAAGGCATCGTCATCGACCAAAGCATTTCCGAGGGTGAAAAACAAAACCCGAATGATGATTTAACGGTCACCCTGACCGTCTCCAAGGGCATCCTGATCACCGTGCCGTCACTTTACGGGGAATCCATTTCCACGGCCAAGACGACATGTGAAGATCTCGGTTTCAAGGTCAAGACCGAGGTGCTTGATGAACCGACGGATGCCACGGAAATCGCCAACATGACAATCAACACGGTCGTCAAACAGTCCCTTACGCCGTACACCACGGTGACGAAGAAGGGCAAGACCATCACCCTGTATTACTACGACCACATCCCGTCCACGACGACTGATGATGACAACGGGGATGACGACAATGGCGGCGACAATACTGATGACAATACGGATTCCACGGATACGAACGATGACAACAATTCATCGGATGACAGTAATACGGATACGACGGACACGTCAGGAACGTAAGGAGGAGACATGCCGAAAGGTCATATTATCAAATCACTCGCAGGCTTCTATGACGTGGCCTGTGAGGACGGCACGATTTATACCACCCGCGCGCGGGGGAAGTTCCGCAAGGACCGCTTCAAACCGCTCGTCGGGGATGTGTGCGAATTTACGCTCGACGCCAACAACGAAGGTTATATCCGGCGCATTATGCCACGGCGCAATGTGCTGACCCGGCCGCCGATTGCCAATGTGGATCAGGCTCTGCTTGTTTTCAGCATCACCCGGCCGGACTTTGACAGCCTGCTTTTGGACCGGTTTCTCGCCCAGGTGGAATCCCAGGGCATTCATCCGGTCATTGCGGTGACGAAGGTCGACCTGGATGACTCACTGGCCGATGAGATTCTCAAAACATACAAAGACTACGATGTCATTCTCGTCTCCAGCCCCAACGGATGCGGGGTGGAGGATGTGAAGGCCCGCCTGAAGGACAAGGTCACGGTGGTGACCGGTCAGTCCGGGGTGGGGAAAAGCACACTGCTCAATGCGCTTGATATCCGGCTGGACATTCCGACCAATGATATTTCCGAAGCGCTCGGCCGCGGGAAGCACACCACGCGTCATGTCGAACTGCTCGCCATGCACGGCGGCTTTGTGGCTGACACGCCGGGGTTCTCGTCCCTGGAACTGGAAATGACACCCACGGAGCTCTCACATGCCTGGCATGATTTTGAAGAACTCTCAGCATCCTGCAAATACCGCAACTGTCTCCATGACAAGGAGCCGGGATGCGCGGTGAAGCAGGCTGTGGAAGGCGGGGGCATTGCACAATCCCGCTACACACACTACATATCCTTTCTGAAGGAAACCCGTGAACAAGAGGAGAAGAAATATGGGTGACGTAAGAATAGCGCCGAGTCTTTTGTCGGCGGACTTTATGCATTTGGATGACGATGTCAAAGACTGTTATGACAACGGGGTGACGCGCCTGCATTACGATGTGATGGACGGTCATTTTGTCCCGAACATTTCCTTCGGGGCGTCAATCCTGAAAAACATCCGGGCGGACTGGACGGGACAGCTTGATGTCCATCTGATGATCAGCGACCCGCTGTTTTACCTGGAAGACTTCGTGAAGGCCGGGGCGGATCTGATCACGTTCCACGTCGAAGCGATGGAGTCAGTGGAAGAAGGCATCCACCTCATTCAGGAAATCCAGAGTCAGGGAGTGAAAGCCGGTGTGTCCCTCAACCCAGGCACTGCGGTGGACGCCGTGAAACCTTATTTGGACTATGTGGACCTGGTGCTCGTGATGAGCGTGCAGCCGGGTTTCGGCGGCCAGAAATTCAATCCGGTCGCGGTGCCGAAAATTGCCGAACTCAGTGCACTGAAAGACGGCCGTCATTTTGAGATTGAAGTCGACGGCGGCATCAACGCTGAGACGATCAAAGAATGCCGGGACGCCGGATGTGACTGGTTCGTGGCCGGCAGTTCGTTCTTCGGCCGCAAGGACCGTGCGAACGTCATCGCGGAGATGTCATGATCATCGGGATGTACGGCGGGATCGATAACGGCCCCGTCAGACGGCACAATCTGCCTTACATCGCCATTGACAAAGGTTTGAAATATCTCCTGCGCGACAAAATCACGCCGATTGTGGTCATCGGGGATGATGATTCTTTGCAGGATGAAGCGCTGATGAATGACTACCCGCATGTGTCACTGCCGGTGAAGAAAGACGACACCGACACGGCGTATGCTTTGCGCTATGCATATGAGCGGGGCTACCGCACCTGTGAGCTCTACGGGGTGATGCAGGGGCGGATGGATCACTTTCTCTCGGTGATGGCGACGATTGAGTCATATGACGACTTCGATGTGATCATGTACGACCAGACCAACCGGATGCGGCTGCTTCGGGCGGGCACGTATGATCTGGACTGTACGCATTATACATATTTTTCGGTGTTTGCCTGTGACCGGGCCAACGTGACGCTGCAGGGCGCCTGGTGGGATTTGAATCATTACGAACTCACCCGCAAAGACCCGTTGTGCACGTCCAACCGATGTGAAGGGGTTTTGCATATGGAAACCGACGGACCTGTCTGGTTTCTGGAAACAGAGCCCCTGGATTAAAAGCTCCTGACGGAGCTTTTTGAGCGAAGGAGGACAAACAATGGATGACTCCAGAACCCGGATGGTGCTCGGGGATGAAGGCACCGATCAACTGAAAAACGCCCATGTGGCCGTGTTCGGCCTCGGCGGGGTCGGCGGGTTTGCGTGTGAAGCGCTGGCCCGGGCCGGTGTGGGGGAGCTGACACTCGTGGACTTTGACCGCGTGGATGCCTCCAATATCAACCGCCAGATCATCGCCCTCACGAGCACGGTGGGTGAACTCAAAACCGATGTGATGGAAGTGCGGATCAGGGACATCAACCCTGACGCCAACTTGCATATGAAGCCCGTGTTTTACATGCCCGATGAGCCGCACGGGATTGACTTTGCACAGTTTGACTATGTGCTTGACTGCGTGGATACGGTGAAGGCGAAGCTTGGCATTATCGAAAGTGCTCAGGCGGCCGGGGTGCCGGTCATCTCGGCGATGGGCGCCGGCAATAAGATCCACCCGGAGCGCTTTGAGATTATGGATGTGTTCAAAACAACGGGCGACCCTTTGGCCAGAGTGATACGCCATGAGTGCCGCAAGCGGGGCATCCGCAAACTCAAGGTCGTCTGTTCACCGGAGGCGCCGATGAAGATCAAGGGCGAACGCACGCCGGGATCACTCTCTTTTGTGCCTTCGGTGATGGGGCTTTTGATGGCCGGGGAGGTCATCCGGTCGCTGGCGGGCAAATAGCTTGAAGAGGGCGGGGCGTTTTTGTATAATGAGGCCCAACCCCTGATGAGAGGAGGAACACTATGATCGATGAACTGATGGCAGAAGGCTATTATGACAAGGCATTGGAACAGCTGGCGGATTTGTCCGATGAGGACGTGCGCTACAAACGCCTGATTTGTCTCAACCGGCTTGAACGCTACGAAGAAGCGGCGGCGGAAGCCGTCTTTGCGCGTACCAAGGCCAACAACACCTACTACAACGTCGTCGCCGAATACCTGACGGCGCTCAAGGGCATCAGGGACTATGAAACGGCCGTGAACGTTCTTCTGGAAGAACTGGAAATGCCGTATATCCCGTATGAATACGAATCCCTGTTCAACGCGGTGTATGACGAGATTCTTGAAGACAAGCGGGAAGCCAATGAAATTTATGAAACGAAAAACACGATTTTCTCCCCGGAGGAAATTGCGTCGCTTTTGAAGCGTGATAATGTGAATGAGGATTTATTGTATATGGCCCTTGACCAGCTGCAACAGGTGAATGTGCGCTTACTGACAAATGACATTGCGGTCTACCTCGCCGATGAAAGCCGGCCGGCTTTTGCGAAGACGCTGATCATGGAAACCATGATCACCCAGCAGGTTGATGAAGACTTCGATGTCAGGAAGAACGGGGAGTATTTCCGCTTCAACCCGGCCATCAGCGCCCAGGTGCTCGAACGGGAGTGTTACCGGGGCATTGGCGGAGCGCTGGTGCGCGCACTCGAGGATGACAACCCGGCATTGATGCATCAGTGCCTGGACTACCTGGAGTATGTGCTGTATGCGACGTACCCGCGGGAATACTATGATGATGAATACAACGTCATGGCCGCCGCCATCCATTATTATGTCGCCAGCATGCAGGGCATTGAGGTCACGGAAGATGACCTGGGTGTGCTGTATTATGTGAACATGGATGAGGTGGAAACAGCTGTTTTAGCACTCAGGGAAATAGAGTGATAAAAGTTGTTGCAATTGAAGAGAGATATGTTATAATGGGTTAGCAACTAATAAGGAGATTAAAATAGCGATGAAAACAACAGTCAATAAAAAAGAACATAACGTCGTTGAAGTGACGGCTGTTTATGACAAAGATGAATGGAAAAAGGCGCAGGAAGACGCGCTGACGAAGCTCTCCGGCCAGGTCCGCATGGACGGATTCCGTCCGGGCAAAGCACCGAAGGCCCTCGTGAAGAAGAGAATCGGCGCCGGCAACATTATGTCCGAAGCCGTTGACGCTCTCGTTGAAAAGAGCTACGCGCCAATCCTGCTCGACAACAACATCATGCCGGTCAGCCAGCCGCAGGTGTCCGTTGAGAAGATGACGGAAGACGAACTCGAAATCCGTGTGACATGCGAAGTTGCACCGGAAGTCGAACTCAAGAAATACAAAGACCTCGGTGTGGAAAAAGGCAGCACTGAAGTGACGGACGAAGACGTCCAGAAACGTCTGGAAGATTACCAGAATGAATTCGCGGAACTCATGATCAAAGAAGACGGCGCTGAAGCCGAAAATGGCGACACGGCCAACATTGATTATGAAGGTTTCCTCGATGGCGAACCGTTTGCCGGCGGCAAGGGCGAAAACTACCCGCTCGAACTCGGCAGCGGCACATTTATCCCGGGCTTCGAAGATCAGGTGATCGGCATGAAGGTCGGCGATGAAAAGGATATTGATGTGACTTTCCCTGAAGAATACCAGGCGCCGGATCTCGCCGGCAAGGCCGTTGTCTTCAAGGTCAAGGTCAATGAACTGAAGAAGAAAGTACTTCCTGAGATTGATGATGATCTCGCAATGGATGTCAACATCGACGGTGTCGAAACACTCGACCAGCTCAAGGACAGGGTCAGAGATGACCTCAAGGTCATGAAAGAACGTACGGCTGACGAAGAATACGAAGAAGCCATCGTTGACGCGCTGATTGAAGCGAACCCAATGGAACTGCCACAGTCCATGGTTGAAAACGAAGCCCAGAACATGATTTCCGGCATCAGCCAGAACCTGCAGGCGCAGGGCATCACGCTCCAGCAGTACCAGCAGATGATGGGCACGACGACGGAACAGATGAAGGAAGAACTGATGGAGCAGGCTGAAAAGCGTGTGAAATATCAGCTCATCGTCAACAAGGTCGTTGAAGCCGAAAACATTGAGGTGTCCGAAGATGACGTCGAAGAAGAATACAAGAACCTCGCGGAAATGTATGGCCGTGAAGTGGACGACATCAAGAAGATCCTGGGAAGTCAGGAAGGCGCTCTCAGAAGCGATCTCGCTTTCCGCAAGGCTGTTGAACTGATCAAAGAAAACGCTTGACTCTAACGAAAAGACGCTTCGGCGTCTTTTTGCGAACAGTTTTAAATCAATTACAAGGAGGATGTGGATATGGACAACAACACTTTCAATCCGATGAATGTGACGGAACTGCCGGTCATCTGTACCCGCGGTATGCTGGTGTTTCCGGGACATGAACTCACCATTGACGTCGGCCGTGCGTTCTCACTCAACGCAGTGAGCCAGGCCATCGACAACTACAACAAAAACATCATTTTCGTCTCGCAGATCCGGCCGATGGACGAAGATACGTCCTTCGACGCTCTGTATCACGTCGGGACACTTGCCCGCATTGACCGCCGGGTGAAGAAAGACAACCACGGCACCATCAAGCTGACCGTCACCGGCCTCAAACGTGTGCGCCTGGTCGATCTGAACGAAAAGAACAGCGCCCTTTACGCACACTGCGAAGTGCTCGAGGATATCCGCGGTGATGAGAACGAAGAAATTGCCCTGATGCGCCGCGTCACCCAGCAGATGCAGAACGTCAGCCGCAATGTCTCGGTGTTCCCGCGTGAACTCTTCACGACGATGACCCAGGGCATGTCGGCATCGGAACTCGCCGATACGGTCGGTCATTACATGAGCATGGACCTCAACGAACGCCAGCGTCTGCTTGAAGAGCAGGATGTCAACAAGCGTCTGCTTCTGGTGCTCGCGTCGATGCAGAAAGAAAAAGCCATCAACGAAATCGAATCCACCATCAACAACAAAGTCAAGAAATCCATCGATGAAAACCAGAAGGATTTCTACCTGCGCGAAAAGCTCAAAGCCATCAAGGAAGAACTCGGTGACACGGGCGAAGGCGCGATGGGGGATACCGATTCGATTCTCGAAGAACTCGAAAACCACCCGTACCCCGAGAACATCAAGGCCAAGGTCAGGGAAGAACTCCAGCGCCTGGACATGATGCAGGCCTCCACACCGGAAGCCAACGTCATCCGCACATACCTCGACTGGGTCATGAAAACCCCGTGGTATCAGGAAACCCAGGATGTTGAAGATATCCAGAAAGTCCAGGATGTGCTTGAAGCCGACCACTATGGTCTGGAAAAACCAAAAGAACGTATTTTGGAATATCTTGCCGTCAAACAGATGACGAACTCCCTCAAGGCGCCAATCCTGTGCCTGGTGGGCCCGCCTGGTGTCGGTAAGACATCGCTGGCCAAATCCGTGGCCCATGCGCTGGACCGGAAATTCGTCAAGGCCTCCCTCGGAGGTGTCTCGGATGAATCCGAAATCCGCGGTCACCGCCGGACATACCTCGGCTCAATGCCGGGCCGGATCATCCAGGGCATGAAGAAGGCCGGGGTTGTGAATCCAGTGTTCCTGCTTGACGAAATCGACAAGATGGGCGCCGACTACAAGGGCGACCCGTCGAGTGCGATGCTCGAAGTGCTGGACCCTGAACAGAACTCTTTGTTCTCGGACAACTACCTCGAAGAACCGTATGATCTTTCCAAGGTGCTCTTTATCGCCACGGCGAATGATATCGGCGGCATCCCGGCCCCTCTGCAGGACCGTCTGGAAATCATTGAACTTTCGTCTTACACAGAACATGAAAAGGTCATGATTGCCAAGAATCATCTGATCCCGAAACAGCTCGCGGCCCATGGCCTCGGCGCGGATCAGCTCACATTCACCGATGAGGCCATCATGGAAATCATCCGTCATTACACGCGTGAAGCCGGCGTGCGTCAGCTCGAACGCCTTATTGCGGCCATCGACCGTAAGGAAGTGCTGAACCTCCTGAAGGGTGACAAGGACGCGAAGGATACGATTGACGTGGACAAGGTGCATGAACACCTTGGCAAGCCGCGCTTTGACCATACGAAGAAGATGAAAGAACCGGAAGTCGGCGTCGTCACGGGTCTGGCATGGACGCAGTTCGGCGGGGACATTCTGCCGATTGAAGTCAACCACTTCCCGGGTTCGGGTAAGTTCATCGTCACCGGCCAGCTCGGTGATGTCATGAAGGAATCTGCCTCCATTGCCCTCGACTACATGAAGGCCAACTCCCAGAAATACGGTCTTACGGACATCGAATTCGACAAGCAGGATATTCATATTCACGTGCCGGAAGGGGCCGTCAAGAAAGACGGACCGAGTGCCGGGGTGACACTTACAACTGCCCTGTACTCCTCCTTCACAAACAAGAAGGTGCGTGACGATATCGCCATGACGGGTGAAATCACGCTGACGGGCAGCGTGCTTCCAATCGGCGGCCTGAAGGAAAAATCCATCAGCGCCCACCGCTCCGGCATCAGCACGATCATCATCCCGAAGGACAACGAAAAGGATGTCGAAGACATTCCGGAAGAAGTCCGCAAGGATATGCACATCATTCTCGCCGACCGCATCGATACGGTGCTTGAAAACGCCATCGTGCAGTCATGAGTTATAAAGTGAATAAAGCCGAATACGTGCTCTCGGCCGCCTGGCAGTCCCAGTGGCCGGAGCCGGACGACCTGCCGGAAGTCATTCTGGCCGGCCGTTCCAACGTCGGCAAGTCTTCTTTCATCAACACCCTGACCGGTGTGAACGGACTCGCGAAAGTCTCGGGCACTCCGGGCAAGACGCGGACACTGAACTTCTTCAATATCAACGATGAACTGCGCCTCGTGGACGTGCCGGGTTATGGCTATGCCAAGGTCAGTGTGAAGCAGCTCGAACAGTTCGCAGACACGATGGAGACGTATCTCACCAAGCGCACGAACCTGCGCGGGATGATCCAGCTGATTGACTACCGGCGCACCCCGAACGACGACGATTTGTCGATGTACGAGTACGCGACCTACTACAACATCCCCGTGGTGATCATCGCCACGAAGATGGACAAAATCAAACGCAACGACCTGAAGAGCAACGAGAAACACATCCGCGATACCCTCGGTTTTCCGGCGGATGGCACCTTCGTGCGTTTCTCCTCCCTCACCAAAGAGGGCGTGGATGAGGCGTGGAAAGCCATTCTTGATTTATGTGCCCAAGGTCCGATCGAAAGATGAAGCAAATAAAATTGCTTCATCTTTTTTGTTTTCGGGTGAGAAAAAATCGCGCGACCTGACATATAACATATCAGAGGGGACATTCACGCGGGGAAAGGAGTGTACTGTTTTGCGGGAAATATGTTTTGATGAGATGCAGGAGATCGAAGGCGGCTCTGTTTGGTGGCACGTTCTGATCACCTCGCTTCTCGGCATGTCATTTTGGAAAGCGGCCAAAAAGAATAAGGCCACGGTAGAAATCTACTGGCCTGTACATCGCGTGATTCACTTGAAGTAGAAAGGAAGGGCTTATGAGAGAACTGGACGCAAAGGCGCAGATGGACATTGTCGGCGGCGCCAGCATGAAGAAAATTATCCGTTATTATTTGAAGAAACTGTTGAAGTATTTGAGCGGGCACCCGATCACACTGTACCTGCCAGGCGGGATGACCATCACGGTGGAATAGGAGGTCAGGACGATGAAGGAGCTTGACGAAATGACTATGATGGCTGTCGAGGGCGGAAAAGACAAATCCTGGTCGGCCAAAATCCGCGCGTTTTTGAAATGGGTGACGAGGTATTGCAGACACCTCGGTCCGTTTGTTCATGGGTATTATGATGAACTTTGATGAAGGGAGTTTCATATGCAGGAATTAAGTTATTATGAAATGTATGACGTTGCGGGCGGTGCGTCCGTGGCGTATTTGATTTATGTGCTTTTGGGTGTGGCGGCGTACAAGCTGTATAAGTCCAAAGCGGGCGGTTTGTCTCTGGCCAAATTTATCAAGGTTTGGTGGAGTGACTGAACATGAAGCAGGCGGGCGCATGGCGTCCGCCTGCATGATTAGTGGAGGTACTGTATGATTAAGAATCTGCCAATCGAAGAAAACCCGAGGGAGAAGGCGCGGTTTTACGGCATTGAGGCTTTGACGGACAAAGAACTTCTGGCCATTGTTCTGCGCACCGGGACACGCAATGAGAGCGTCATGGATCTCTCCGACCGGGTGCTCTCGACCGTCGGTTCGCTCCGGGATTTGCGCGGGGCGAGCTATGCGAGTCTGATGGGGGTCAAGGGCATCGGGATGGCGAAGGCGATGGAAATCATTGCCGCCATGGAGCTCGCAAGGCGCAGCGCCCAGACACGCCCGTCGGAATTCACCTTGTCCGGCCCGGATGTGATTTATGCGTATTTGAAAGAACGGATCGCGGCCAAAGCCCAGGAACACTTTATGGTGCTGGTGATGGACAACCGCCATAAACTGCTCAAGGAGAAAGTGCTGTTTATCGGCTCTGTCAATGCGTCCTATGTAAGCACGCGGGAAATTTTCAAGGAAGCCATCGATGTCAATGGCGCGGCCATTGTGGTCGCCCACAATCACCCGAGTGGGGATGCGCGTCCGTCCGAGGACGATATCCAGATGACAAGGCGCATTGAAGCCTCCGGAGAACTGCTCAATGTGCCGATGATTGATCATATCATTGTCGGCTGGGGGCAGTACTACAGCTTTCAGAGCGGGCGCATCATCTGCGAAGAATCGTGAAAGGGGTGTTTCCCTCGTACTTATTTAGTGTTAAAATGGCGCTGAAAGAGGGATGATGGACATGGATGAGGCTTGGACGCTGATCAAAACAAAATACCGGCATACTCTGTGGTATGTGCATATGGCTGAGAAGTGGGGCGTGACTGCCCTGGTGATCGGCGTGGTGTGCGGGGTGGTCGGCGCCGGCTTTTCCCGCATGGTCGAAATTTCCACGGCCGTGCGCGGGACGCATCCTTGGTTGCTTTATTGTTTGCCACTCGCCGGGATTGTGATTGCGTACCTGTACTCCTTTCTGAAAGTGGAAGGCAAGGGGACGGATGATATTATCTCCGCGGCTCTGAACGGGCATGAGGTTGATATCCGCCTGTTTCCGGCAATTTTTATCAGCACGGTTCTGACGCATTTGTGCGGTGGGTCGGCCGGGCGTGAAGGGGCGGCGCTCCAAATCGGAGGCACATTGTCCAACTATGTCGGCCGGCTTCTGAAGCTGAATCAAAATGACTCGAAAATCATGACCCGTGTGGGCATGGCGGCCTTTTTCTCGGCTCTTTTCGGCACACCGCTCGCGGCGGCGCTGTTTGGGACGATGATGGTGTCCATCGGGGCGATTTCGTACCTGCCAATCTTCCCGGCGCTGATTGCGTCGCTTGTTGCGGCGTATATTTCCGGGATCCTCGGCGGGGAAGTCGTGAAGTACGTGATCTTCGTGCCGGCGGTGGAGCCGGTGATGATGGCTAAGGTGTGCGTGCTTGCGGTCCTGTGCGCCATTGTGTCCATCATGTTCATCGATATCCTGCACCTGTGTGCGAATTTGTACTGGAAGTATTTGCCGAACCGGTATGTGCGGATTGTGACGGGCGGGGTGATTATTATTGCCCTGACGAAAATCCTTGGCACCACGGACTATAACGGGGCCGGGATGAACATCATCGAACGGGCCGTTATGTACGGGGATGTGCACCCAACAGCGTTTTTCTGGAAGATGGTGTTCACGGCGCTCACCCTTGAAGCCGGCTATAAAGGCGGGGAAGTCGTGCCGTCGTTCTTTATCGGGGCAACGTTCGGCTGTGTGATGGGACATCTTCTTGGTATTCCGTCCGGACTTGCCGCGGCAATCGGAATGATTGGGGTGTTCGGCGCTGTGACCAATTCGATGCTGTCGCCGATCTTTTTGTCCGTCGAAATCTTCGGCGGGGAAGGTGTGCTGTTCTTTGCGATGGCATGCGTCATCTGTTACCTGTTCAGCGGGTACAAAGGGCTGTACTCCAATCAGCGCATCGTGTTCTCCAAAATCGCCACCGAACGCATCGATGCCAACCCGAACAAGCACAGGACCGGGGACTGCGGGATTCCGGAATACGAAACCCTGGCCTCACGTTTTCGTAAGAAAAGTTGACATTGGATTTTCTTTCCGATAGAATGACTTTAACGCTATGAAAAAGACAAGTAGTCACGTTCAGGGCTGTGGAGAGAGACCGCGGGTGGTGCAAGCGGGAGAGCACGGCGTGATGAATACACTTTGGAGCTTCCGTGAGGAAATGCGCGGACGGTGAAGGCCGTTATGACTTGAGAGTGCGTGTGTCGGTGATATGACACGCGAATAAAGGTGGTACCGCGAAACGTTCGTCCTTTAGAGGAGGAACGTTTTTTTATTCAAGAAGGAGGACAATCACAATGGGTATCTACGAAGAATTACAGTGGCGTGGACTGATCAAAGATGAAAGTTCACCGGAAATCAAAGACATGCTGAATAAAGGCGGGCTGACGTTTTATATTGGCACCGACCCGACGGGTGATTCTTTGCACATCGGTCACTTCAGTTCTTTCCTGATTTCGAAAAGACTGAAAGACGCCGGCCATCATCCGATCCTGCTTGTCGGCGGGGGCACGGGCCTCATCGGCGATCCGAAGCCAACGGCAGAGCGTCCGATGATCACTTACGAACAGGTCAATCACAACTATGAATGTCTGAAAAAACAGGCCGAGACAATCTTTGGCTTTGAGGTCGTCAATAACTACGACTGGTACAAGGACATGAACTTCATCGACTATCTGCGCGATTGGGGCAAGTACTTCAACGTCGGCTACATGCTCGGCAAGGATATCGTCTCCCGCCGCATGGAAGAGGGCATCACGTATGCGGAATTCTCTTACATGATTCTCCAGGCCATGGACTTCGTCGTCCTCAACCGTGACAAGGGTGTCACGCTGCAGGTCGCCGGTCAGGACCAGTGGGGCAATATCACTGCCGGGATCGAACTCGCCCGCAAGAAGGAAGGCAAAGAGCTCTTCGGCTTCACGATGCCGCTTCTCACCAAGAGCGACGGCACGAAGTTCGGCAAGAGCGAAGGCAAGGCCATCTGGCTTGACCGCAATAAAACATCGCCTTACGAAATGTATCAGTTCTTCATCAATTCCGAAGATGAAAAGGTCATCGATTACCTGAAGTTCCTGACGTTCCTGTCGAAGGAAGAAATCGAAGCGCTGGAAGAATCCAACCGCACGGAGCCGCACAAACGGCTGGCCCACAAGGCGCTTGCGCGTGAAGTCATCACGTTCCTGCACGGTGAAGAAGCGTACGAAGAAGCGGTCAATATCTCGAAGATGCTGTTCAGCGGGGATATCCGTGCGCTCACTTATGATCAGGTCAAGAGCTGCTTCAACGGCGTGCCAAGCGTGGACATCGAAGAAGACACACAAATCCTCACGGCCATGGTTAAAGTTGGGGCGGCTTCGAGCAACCGTGAAGCCCGTCAGTTCGTCAAGGGCGGCAGTGTGATGGTCAACGGTGTAAAGGTTACGGATGAGAAGTTCGTCGTCTCCAAGGCCAATGCCTTCGGGGAAAAAGCCACGGTGATCCGCCGCGGCAAGAAGAAATACTTCGTTATCAATCATAAGTAAATCACAGGAGAGGCATCTTTCAGGACGCCTCTCTTTCTGTTATAATGACCCCGGTGAATATTATGGATGGATTTCTGATTATTAATAAACCCGTGGGGATGACGAGTCACGACGTTGTGAACCGTGTCCGACGCACGTTGCATACAAAAAAAGTCGGCCATGCCGGTACCCTTGACCCGGCTGCGTCCGGGGTTTTGGTCGTGGCCGTGGGCCGTGCCACCAAAGCCCTGCAGTTTATCGTGGCCAAAACCAAAACATACGAGGCGACTTTAACCCTCGGCAAGGCTACGGATACGTTTGACCAGGAAGGCTTTGTGACTGCAGAAGTGCCTTTCACCGGCGTGAATGGGGTGGAAGAGACGCTGAAGTCGTTTCTTGGCGACTCCATGCAAAAGCCCCCGAAATACGCTGCCATCAAGGTGAACGGGCGCAAGCTGTATGAATACGCCCGGGAAGGTATTGACATCGAGGTGCCGCCAAGACCGGTCACTATTTATGATATTGAGCTTCTTGAGCATCATGATGCGGATATCCGTTTTTCCGTGACATGTTCAAAAGGCACATACATCCGCTCTTTGTGTGTGGATGTGGCGGAGAAACTCGGCTATCCGGGATATATGAGCGCGCTCACCCGCATGGCCATCGGCGACTTCACGCTCGATCGCAGTGTCACTCTGGAACAGCTTGAAGCCGGGGAGTTTACGATGATGTCTTTGGACGAAGTGTTCCAAAGTTATGATGTGTATGTGTGTGAGGATCCGGTATGGGTCAAAACCGGCCGGAAACTTGATGTGTCATATGACCATGACATCGCGGTCTATGACAAAGACGGCCACGTGCTGGCTGTGTACGGCCCTGACGGACAGGGTCAGATGAAGTGTTTGAGAGGTTTGTGGGCATGAAGAAAGTTGTATTACGCGAGAACGGTCAGACGTACGAAACCGGAGAGTACGCTGTGGCACTGGGGTTCTTTGACGGACTGCACCAGGGCCATCAGTCACTGGTGAACGAGGTGCTGAAGGTGAGCCGGGAGAAGAGGCTGACAAGCGCCGTTATGACGTTTGACGCGCATCCTCTGGAAGTGCTCGGCGTGCGCCACCACCGCTGTCTGACAACGCTGGACGATAAAGCAACACTTCTGGAAGATATGGGCGTGGAGGTGATGTTCATCATTGAATTCACGACAAACGTTGCCCGCCTCGCCCCGGATGTGTTTGTTCAGAAATATCTGGTGGAACTGGGCGCCCGTCATGTGGTGACGGGGACGGATTTCCACTTCGGTCATCAGAACAGCGGCAGTGTGGAGGATTTGAAACATTGTGATTTTGACCTCTCCATTATGGATCCTGTGATGTACAATGATACACGCAAAGTGTCGAGCACCCTGATCAAAGAACTGCTTTTGAATGGGGATGTGGAAGAAGCTGCGCGCCTGCTCACAAGGCCGTATCAGCCCAAAGGGACGATTGTGCATGGAAAGCACCGCGGGCATGACCTTGGCTTTCCGACCGCCAACATTCATCTTGGCCGATATGCCCCTTTGAAAGACGGGGTGTACGGTGTGCTGTGTGATGTCGGGAATGTCCGGGCGTTGGGCATGGCCAATGTCGGCACGAATCCCACGTTTGATGATATTAAGGAAACGGTGATGGAAACCCATCTGTTTGATGTGGACGAAAATTTGTACGGTGATGAGATGCGTCTGAAGGTCATGTTCTTTGAACGGCCGGAAACACGCTTTGATTCCGTTGAAGCGCTGGTGGACCAGCTCACCCGCGACAAAAAGAACATCCGTCACAAAATGGAGGAACTTGTATGACAATCGGACTTGTCGGCCTGGGCGCCGTGGGCACGATGTATGCCTGCGAGCTGGCCAAAGTTTTTCCCAAAGACGATGTGCTTGTGATTGCGGATGAAGACCGCATTGCACGTTATAAGCGTGACGGGGTGCTCGCCAATCATCAGCCATTGGATTTAACCTATGTGTCCGGCGATGAAGCGCCGGTTGCGGAGCTGCTTATATTCGCGACGAAGCATTATGCGCTCAAAGAGGCTGCACTTATGGCGCAAGGCGCCATCGGGGACAATACGGTTGTGGTGTCGTTTCTCAACGGGGTGACATCGGAAGGCGTGATTTCAGAACTTTGTCATCCGCAGCACCTTCTGTATGCGACGGTGCAGGGGATGGATGCGACCCGCACCGGCAATGACGTGTTTTATGACCGGGTGGGCTCGGTGACGTTCGGTACGAAGGATGGAAGGGAAAATAATGACACAAATGTTCTGGCCGGTGTGCTCACTCAGGCCGGCATCGCCTTTGACATCGTCCCGGATATCATCCGCCGGCAGTACTCCAAATGGATGCTGAACTGCGGAATCAACCAGACATGCGCCTACTATGCCTGCGGGTACGGGAAAGCGCTGGAGGATCCGGAGGCGTCGCGTGACCTTCTCCTGAGCATGGAAGAAGCCCGGCAGTGCGCCATCGCCGAAGGCTACGATTTGAGCGTCCGGGAGCGGGATGAGTGGATTGCACTGATGGGCAAGCTCGCCTATGACGGGGAGCCGTCGATGCGGCAGGACACGAAAGCAGGACGTCCAACAGAGTACGACCTGTTTTCCGGTTATGTGTTGGAACTGGGCCGGAAACACCGGATCCCTGTTCCGGTGAATGAGAAGTTTTATACGTTCCTTCAGGAGAGAGAAAAGGATTTATGAGTCTTGAGACGGATGTCATGCACGGCTATGCGCCGGTGAAGGAAAAACTGGAAGCGTTCGGGTTTGTCTTTGAGGACAACGCGTATGTGTACGGGAGAGAGATCATGGACGGGGATTTCCATATTCTTTTGCGTGCACTGCCGGAGAACCGCTGGGAGGGGCATGTGAGTGATACGTTCTCGAACGAAGAATACGTCCTCATCCGCCGTCCGGTCATGGGCGCTTATACCGCCGGGGTGTGTGCGGCTTATCTCGATGTGCTTGAAGAAGTGCGGGAGGCGTGCTGTAAGAAGGTCATGTTTGACTCTCCGGCCGCGATGCGATTGATGACCCATGCCCATGAAACCCTGGACGTGGCGATTGAACCGTGGGAGGCGCATGACGCCGGCCGGTTCCGGGCGCCCAACGGGAAGTGGTTCGGGCTCATCATGAGCATTCCGTATGATAAGATTGATGACACAAAGACCGGCCTGGTCGATATTCTTAATGTCAAAATCAACCCAGAAGAGCGTGATGCGCTTTTGAAGCGGGACGGCTTTTATATGTGCTATCACATGAACAAAACCCACTGGATCACATTGACGCTTGACGGGCGGGTGAGCGATCTGGATATCATGACGATGCTTGTCGGCTCGTACGACCTTGTGATGGAAGGGCGGACGTTTGCGAATGATTTGCCGTGGGTCATCCCCAGCAATCCCCGGATGTTCGACGTGCGGGAAGCGTTTGAGTACGAAGACACGATTATATGGTGGCAGAAAGCGGGCTATCAGGTTGGTGACATTGTGTACATTTACCTCGGTGCGCCGTTCTCCTGCATCCTGTTCAAAACCCATGTCTCTGCGCTCGATGTCGAGATCAATTATGAAGGGCGGACGACAAAGGTGATGAAAATCACCCGCGACGTGACATTCCCGATCGGCGTGATGTCGCTCAAGAAAATGAAGGCGTTCGGGGTGGGGGCTGTGCGCGGACCGCGCCATATCACGGCTGAGCTCCGGGACCGGCTTCTGGAACTGGAAAAAAAGCTTTGACAATGCCCGTTATTCCGTTATAATAGTGGGTGCGGCAAGGACGAGGAGGAATCGCACCTCTGACGGTCCGCTTGGTTCTTGCTAAGTCAGATTTACAGGAGGAAAACACAATGTTAACTAAAGAAGAAAAGAAAGCCATCGTCGAAAAGTATGCACGCGGCGAAGGTGACACGGGTTCGCCGGAAGTGCAGATTGCCCTTCTGACAGCCGACATCAACAAGCTGAATGACCATTTCAAAATGCATCCGAAGGATTTCCATTCGAACCGCGGTCTGCTTAAGAAAATCGGTCGCAGAAGAGATATGCTGAAGTATCTGAAGAACGAAGACCTCGACAGATACAAGGCACTCGTTGACTCTTTAGGATTAAGACGATAGGAAAGCCGGGGGAAGGGCACGCAGGTGCCATTCCCTTGGTTTTTGTATAAAAACTAAATTTTTTTGTGGAAATTCGTTAAGAGTAAGAGGAGAAAAAAGAGAACATGTCAAAACAAGTATTTACGAAAGAGTTCTACGGTCGCACAATCACCGTGGAAGTCGGAGAAAAGGCCAAACAGGCTAACGGATCCTGCTTTGTCCGCTATGATGACACGGCTGTGCTGTCCACGGCATGCGCCGGCAAAACACCAAAGGATGTTGATTTCTTTCCTTTGACAGTCACGTATGAAGAAAAACTGTATTCTGTCGGGAAGATTCCGGGAGGATTCCTGAGAAGAGAAGGACGTCCGTCCGAACACGCCACTCTGACGGCGCGTATGATCGACCGTCCGATCCGTCCGCTGTTTGCTGACGGTTTCCGTAACGAAGTACAGGTTGTCAACACGGTGATGTCCGTGGATCCGAATGCCGGTCCTGAAATGATCGCCATGCTCGGGTCCTCCATCGCCCTCTGCATTTCCGATATTCCGTTCAACGGCCCGATTGCCGGTGTCACGGTCGGTCTCATCGACGGTGAATTCACGGTCAACGCCAGTGCGGAAGAAATGAAACGTTCCGAAATCAACCTTGAAGTGGCCGGTACGAAAGACGCCATCAACATGGTTGAGGCCGATGCGAAGGAAGTTGACGAAGAAACGATGCTCAACGCCCTTATGTTCGGTCATGAAAAGATCAAGGAACTCATCGCCTTCGAAGAAGAAATCGTTGCTGCCTGCGGCAAAGAGAAACAGGAAATCCCTCTCTTTGAACTGGATGAAACGATTGTCAATGATGTCACGGCTGTTGCCGATGAACGCATGAAGGCTGCCATCGCCATCCCGGGCAAGCTCGAACGCTACGATGCCATCGACGCCCTCAAGGACGAAGTTGTGGCACAGTACGAAGAAAAAGAATACGCGGATACGAAAGACCATGACAGCACGATCAAGCAGGTCAGGATGGTGCTCGACAACCTTGAAAGAGACGAAGTCCGCCGCCTGATCACGGAAGAAAAGGTCCGTCCTGACGGCCGTAAAGTGGACGAAGTCCGTCCGCTCGACGCACAGGTTGACCTTCTGCCGAGAACGCATGGTTCCGCAATGTTCACCCGTGGTGAAACGCAGGTTATGTCCATCACGACCCTCGGTGCGCTTGGTGAAGCACAGAAGATCGATGGTCTTGGTGATGATGAGTCCAAACGCTGGATGCATCACTACAACTTCCCGCCTTATTGTGTCGGTGAAACAGGCCGTATGGGCTCTCCGGGACGCCGTGAAATCGGTCACGGGGCCCTTGGTGAAAGAGCACTGCGTCAGGTGCTTCCTGATGAAGTGGAATTCCCTTACGCCATCAGAACAGTCGCTGAAGTTATGGAATCCAATGGTTCTTCGTCCCAGGCCTCCATTTGCGCATCCACGATGTCGCTGATGGCTGCCGGCGTGCCACTCAAAGCACCGGTCGCCGGTGTTGCGATGGGGCTCGTCAAGAAGGGTGAAAACTACACGATTCTGACAGATATCCAGGGGATGGAAGACCACCTCGGTGACATGGACTTCAAGGTCGCCGGTACACCGAACGGCATTTGCGCTCTGCAGATGGATATCAAGATTGACGGGATCACGAAAGAGATCCTGACGGAAGCACTGGCTCAGGCCAAGAAAGCCCGCGCCCAGATTATGGACGTCATGCTGGCGGCTATCCCTGAACCACGCAAAGAACTCTCGCCTTATGCACCGAAGTTCAAGATGCTCAAGATTGAAGTTGAGCAGATCAAGGATGTCATCGGTAAGGGCGGCGATACGATCAACGACATCATCGCAAAGTGCGGCGACGTTAAGATTGATATCGACCAGGAAGGTAATGTCGCTATTTACCACTACGATCAGGCTATGATCGACAAGGCTGTCCAGATGATCGAAGACATCACGCGCAAGGCGCAGGTCGGTGAAATCTATGACGGTGAAGCAGTCCGCGTTGAAGACAAGTATGCCTTCATCCAGCTCTTCCCGGGCACGAACGGCTTCCTGTCCGTCCGCGATGTCGCATGGGACCGCACGGGCAAGGTCGGCGATGTGATTAAGCTCGGTGACATTGTCAAAGTCAAGGTCACGGAAATCACGGACAAGGGTGTCAACGTCTCCCGCAAGGCGCTCCTGCCGCGTCCGGTTCGCCCGAAAGGTGAAGAAGGCGACAAGCCAAGAAGACCAAGAAACATTCATCGTCAGAAAAAGGAACATAAACAGAGTGAAGGCGAAGAGTAAGATTATTCTTGCCTCCAACTCTCCAAGACGCAGTGATTTACTGAAACAGGCAGGCATCGGCTTTGCAGTCGATGCCTCTTCTGCAGATGAGGTGTTCGATGAACACCTCGAACTGCATGAACGGCTGAAAAGCGTGGCCCGGGCCAAGGCGCTGCCGATTCATCAGAAGTATCCGGAAGATGTCGTCATCTCCGCCGATACGACCGTCATTCTCGACGGTGTGATTTACGGCAAGCCGAAGGACAGGGAGGATGCGAAGGATATTCTCTTAACTCTGTCCGGGCGCACGCACAGCGTGTTCACGGCCGTCTGCATGTATTTCGGAGACGAGGAGGAGTGCTTCGTGGATGAAACGAAGGTCACGTTCCGGGACATCCGCCCGATGCTTGCAGCGTATCTCGATTCCAATGAATGGAACGGCAAGGCCGGGGCGTATGCGATTCAGGGCCTGGCAGAACATTTCGTGGAGCGCCTCGACGGGGACCTTGACAATGTGATCGGCTTACCGCTGACGCATGTCGTGGAGGTCTTAAAAAATCACGAATCCGTTACGGATTGACCGTGTTTCAACGGGCGTGATATAATAATCACAACGTTGGAGGTCAAACTATGAACTTTGCTTCGAAAGCCCTCCTGAACACCGTGCTCTTCATGGTTGTTTGGGTTGTGGTCATGTATGTGGTGAAGGGCAGTGTGGATGTGCTGACGGCGGTCCTGACCCTTGTGGTTTCGCTGGCCGTGAATGCCGTGATGATGCTGCTGTTTGCCCGCTAAGCGCAGAAATGCGCTTTTTAATTTTCGGCCGACAAATTGAAAAAATTCTTCCTGTCTTCTTAAACTCTTGTGTTCATTTTAAAATTGAAGTACATTAGTTATAGGTAAAACAGAAAGGTTTGGTGAACATTACATATGGACAGAAATCGTATGACGAAGCGTCAGCAGGATATCATGCAGATTTTGTGGAACGCCAAAAAGCCGCTCGTGGCTTCCCAGTTCCTCGAATATGACCCGACGCTGAACATCAACACGGTCCATCAGGCTTTACGGACATTGCTCAAAAATGGCTTCATCAAAGTCGATGACATTGTCTATTCCGGGACAGTGCTCACAAGATGCTATGTGCCGGTTATTTCCGCCGATGATTATGTGCGTGAGAATTATCTTGATCTGATGGGAACGGATCTTTCCAGCGAGATTATCTGCAACTACATCGATCAGATCACGAATGTCGACACGCTGAACGAGATTGCGGAACATCTCGATCAGAGATTAAAATCTCTCTAGTCAAAAAAACGACCTATTCAAGGTCGTTTTTCAGTGCACTCATAAATTTGTGCAGGATGTTGGCGGTGAGCCCCCAGATGACCGCGTCCTTTGTCTGATAAAAGGCGACGTTGCGTTTGCCGGTGCCGAAAGGGTATGCCCGGCCGCCGCGGATCAGCTCATACGGGAAGTCTTCCGGCGGAACTGTCGGTGAGGCGAGCGTATAAATGTCCGGCTCTGCCAAAAGTTCTTCCACATTCACGTACAGGATGCGTTCGGTTTCGTCCGTTGAGAAGGTGCCGTTGTACCCCTCGATCCGGCCGACAAACGGCCACACCGTTTCCCCACGGGCTCCAATCACAGCATCCAGGGCGCCGAGCACTTGAATGGCGCTTTTGGAGATAAGAAGCTCTTCTTCACATTCCCTCAGTGCGGCTTCGCAGGGCGACTCGCCGTCTTCCACGGCGCCGCCGGGCAGGCAAAAATCCCCGGGCTGGCGGGAGAGGGTATGGGAACGCTCTTCGATGAGAATGGTGTCATGACCATCCTTTTCGCAAAGAAGGATCATCACCGCACTTTCCTTGCGCTCACGATGCGCAGATTGGAATATATTCCGGATGTCAGTATCGTTCACTTTCATGTTTCTACCTTAACAAACATCCCGGCGTCTGTCAAAAAACGGCCCTGAAAAAGAGGCCGTGTGTGAACATTGATGAAGGCATGAGCTTGGATGTGATTGAGATGGACACTCATGCCTTACATGCCCCGCGATTCACGAAAATAAGTTTTTAATTTTGCGTTTTACGGAACAGTTTTATATTATCACTTTTTTGTGTGGTTTTACACTATGCTCCGAACAATTCAACATTTTTTTATTTATGTTAATGTTTTGTGAAGATATTATACAAAATGACATTTTTATGCACAGGAAACAGGGCGTTTGACACGATCACGGAATTCCGATACAATATTTTTAACTTCAAGGGATACTTTATTTTCGTTATTTTCGCTCTATCATTCAAACAATCCGGCAGGGGGCCGGCGTTTTCGCTGTCCCTGTTTGCCTGTAAAGAGAGGCGATGCTCGTGAAAAAACTTGGTATCCTTTTATTGTGCGCGATGCTTTTGATTGTGCCGGTTTCCGTGGCCGAACAGGCCCAGGCGACCTCGGTGGAGGAGCAGTGCTTCCAGTACCTCACGGGAACGATGAAACTGAACAGCGCCGGGGCCAGTGGAATCCTCGCCAACATTTATGCGGAAAGCCGCTTCAATCCGCGGGCCGGGACTGTCGCGTATGGACTTTGCCAGTGGTACAAGAAAAAGGGCACCGTCGTTTCCTGGTGCAAGCGTCACGGCTATTCCGGTGCGAGCGCCAAAGGGCAGATGGCCTTTTTGTATCATGAACTATCATCCCGTTACGGCGGACTTTTGAGGCGATTGCGCAGTGTGCCGAACAGTGCGGCCGGTGCCCGCAAGGCCGGGTATATGTTTTGCGTGACGTACGAACGTCCTGCAAACAAAGTGGCCAGGGGCCGTGCCCGCGGCAGCCGGGCGGCCAGCGTCTACTTCCCGCGCTACAAGAACCGCACGGGCGGATCGGCCCGGACGGATAACTCCGGCATTGAGGCCGGCACGGAAGACACGAATGCGATGATGACGATGTCTCTTTCCGCCAAGGAAAACGGCGATGACCTGACATCCATTACGACGATGGGCACGTACTATGCGGGCTGGAAACTCACAAACATGGCCGGCAGCGCGCTGAAGGCAACCTCGGACTACGAAGTTACGGTGACGCTCTCCGCGCCAAGCGGGTCGGATTACACGACGTCCGTCAAAAATAAAGACACAGGCTCAGTGGCACTGGACTTTTTGGAAGAGGGCACGTATGAGCTTGATATCACGGTATCGGGCGCCTACACCCTGACATCCAGCCGTACGTATACGATGGACAATCAGACGTCGGTGGATGTCACCTTGTCAGCCTCCAGCTTTGTGTACACCGGGGAAGAACAGGTGCCGCAGGTGACGGTCATGAGTGGTGATCAGGTGATCAATTCCGACCTGTACACAGTGACGTATCCGGAGGCGAGTCATGACATCGGGATGTATGATATCACGGTGACACTCACCGGCACGTATGCGGGCGTGTACAAACGTTCCTATGCGATCGTGCCGAAGGTGCCGGATGTGACCTCACTTTCCGTCACGGAATCGGGCTTTGCGCTCACGAGTGATGCGGCGCATCTTGAGGTCATTTATTCCGAAGATATGAACTTCGCGGAGGAAAACACAAAGGTCGCGGATTTTGACGGCGGCGATGCCAGTGTGACAGATACCACGCTGAACAGTATCTTTGTCAAAGTGCGGGCCTGGGAAAACGTGAACGGGGATATTCTGTACTCTGAAGACAGCGACATTATGTCGGTGTCGTCTGAATAAAAAAGACAAGCGGGATGACATCATCCCGCTTTTGCATGCACCATAAAATCCCGCCGGAGCGGGATTTCATTTTTGTGTCAGTCTTCGAAATCGAACACGTCCTGCCATTTTTCACGGAAAATGTCATACACCGTGGCAGCCAGGTCTTCGTCATCGACACTGGCGTAGTTCTGGCTTGCACCATCTTCGCTTGGGCCGAGGTCTTCCATAATCACGACTTCTGCCTCTTCGCTGTCGTCTTTGGAAAAAAGCACGACATAATCGTGATAATCGACGCTGATTTCATCTACGTATTCGAATTCTACTTCTTCACCGTCTTCACTTGTGAGTACGATTGTCAGGGTTTCATCCATTGTTTTATCACCTCGGCGCTATTATATCATAAGATGACCGGAGGGCCAATGCTGTGTTGACGCCCCCAAAGAATTCCTTTAAAATGAACGTATCGGACAAACACCGGGGATTTTTTGAGTGCCCGGAACCAAGAAAGGGGGAGCACATATGCCGGATCAGGACAACTATGTTCAAAAAACCGACGAGACGATTGTCGTGCACAAAGACAAAGATAAAATGCGCTCCTTCGACGACTTCAAGTCCAAAAACAGAGAGCGGACGTTCGAGGAAACGATGGAACTCACGAAGACCCTGAACTTCGGGGAATTCGTGGATTCGGAGGAAAGCATCTTCGATGAAGAGCTGCGCAAGGCGCAGAACAAGAAGAAATCATTCCTGCGCCGCAAGAACCTGCCGCGTCACAGCGAAGCGTATTTGCGTGAACCGATCTATAAAAGACCGCTGAGCTTACTGTTTTTGCTGGCGGTGGTGGCCGGACTGTCTTACGGCGGCTGGCGGGCATACCGTTACTTCACGGCCATTCCGATGGACATGACCCAGGCTTTGGAAGTGTCATTCTCAGGCTCCAACGGGGCCGGGGTGGCGGAAGTGAAGTCCAATGACATCATGTACGACAACACCAATGAAAAGATTGCGGCGTTTGTGGAGTCCATCACGTATGACTTCGACCCTGACACCAAGCTCTCCAACGGGGATACGGTGAGTGTTACAGTCAACTATGATGAAGAGATGGCCGACAAGCTGAACATTCAGCCGAAAAACCTGACCAAGAGTTTCACGGTCGATGACCTTGTCACGAACCTCGATCTCACAGCCAATCTGGAAGTGTCTTTCACCGGCAAGACCGGCTTTGGCTTTGGCTCCGTCAAAAGCAATGACATCGGCCTGAGTTCGGAGGATGATACCGTGCAAAGTTTCCTCGGCAGCATCAAGTATTCCTTTGCAAATGATGGCTCTTTGAAGAATGATGATACGACCACGGTCACAGTGTCCTACGACAGCGCTTTGGCGGAGGATTTGGACCTCAAGCTCACGAACCCGACCAAAACAGTGACGGTATCCGGACTGGAAAATGTGTACTATCTGGCGAGTGATATGAGCGACACGGATTTGCAGACACTCAACGATTACGCCGACAAACAGCTTGCGGCCTTCATCGAGGAAAATTCACTCTCCGTGACGAGTGAAAAGTACCGCAACTACTTCATCGCAGCCCGTTCGGCTGAGATGATTCAGGCGGGTAAAAACAACGTCGCCAACTACATCTTCACGTTGAAGAATACAGAAGACGCAAGTGATTATTCGTACCTGTTTATCACCATCACGGGCATTCATGAAAACATGAGCGCCGATGATTTGTCTGCGGAATTCAAACAAATCACGAAAGTCAACGGCCATATGTATCTCGGGGCCGAACTGACCGACTATATCCAGACGTACAAAGACGCCGGTTATACTACATTCACGAGATTCTAAGCGCGTGCACTCACGCGCTTTTTCAGAAAGGGGTCTTTTTATGAAAGCATTGATCATTGAGCCCGATGGCATCCTTTTGGATTCCACGCCGCTGAAGAACACTACCTATTCCCGCCTCATCCGCTCCTTGGGCAAACAGCCACCTGAGGGCGTGGACGAAGAAATGCTGGAACTGAGTTTGTACGATGTGCCCTCGTATCTGAAGGAAATGCAGGGCATTGAGATGAGCGATGAACAGGTGTACGGGGCACTTGCTGATTTGATTTCCGAAGATTACCGGGAGCGGGTCGGTTTATGCGCAGGGGTCCTGCCGTTTTTGATGAAGGCGCATCATCTGGGCCTCAAAATCATCGCCGCCTCATCGCAGGAATACGACCTTCTCAGTGCGGCCTTTGAGCGTCTGGGTATCCGTGAATCCTTTGCGGATATTCTCACGACCACAAGGGTCGGGGCGTTCAAGACCCAGCCGATCATTTATGAGCGGGCAAGACTTGCCCTGGGCCTGGGAAAAGACGATGTGCTGGTGATGGAAAATTCCCTCACGGCCATCAGCTGTGCGGCCGACAATGGGTATACGGTGGCGTACATGCGCTCACCCGGCCAGCATCAGGCCTTCAAGATGAGTCAGAAAGCACACTATACATTTAATTCTTTGGAAAGTTTAATGACATGGATGGAGGAATATGTATGAAAGTCAGAACAATCATCGCTGCTGCGGCGGCTTTGACAGCCGGCGGACTGGGCGTCCGGGCCGGACTGCGGGCCCACGCTGTGAATGAATCCACGGGCAAGGGGCAGAGAGCACTGATCACCGGGGCGAGTGGAGGCATCGGCAAGGAGTTTGCGGAAATTTTTGCGGACAAGGGCTATGACCTTGTGCTCGTCGCCCGGTCGGAAGATAATCTGAAAAACGAAGCCGGCAAGATCCGCACTTACTACAACGTGGATGTCAAAATCATCCCGATGGACCTCAGTGTGAAAGGGGCGGCGCAGGACTTGTTTGACGCTGTCTGTGACATGGATCTCACCATTGATGTCCTGGTCAATAACGCCGGGGCCGGCATGCCGGGGGATACGGTCAAACAGACCCCGGAACAGCTCGAAAAGCTCATCGGTCTGGATATCACCAGCCTGACAGAACTCTGCGCCCTCTTTGGCAAAGCCATGGCCGACCGCAACCACGGCCGGATTCTGAACGTGGCTTCGATGGCCTCTGTGTTTGCGATGCCGGGCATCAATATTTACTCCGGGGCCAAGGCGTATGTCCTCCAGTTCTCCCGTACACTTCGTCAGGAGCTCAAAGACAGCGGCGTCAGTGTTACGGTCCTGTGTCCTGGTCCGGCGAATACGGACTGGGCGTCCCGGGCTGGTCTCTCTTCGGAGATGTTTACGAAATCCCCGTTTGATGTGGCGATGACCGGATATAAAGCGCTTGTCCTCGGTGACAGTGCCGCAACCTACAGCCCTTATACGCTGTATAAGAAAGTCCATGACCTCATTCCGGAAGACATCCGCGGTTATTTTGAGTCTCAGATTATGAAAGGCATGGCCGGCCAATGAGTGTGATTGCGCTCATCGGGGACAGTATCACCCGGGGCTTTGGCGGAGGCCATCTCGCCGAAGCGTTGCAGGAGCTGCGGCCGGATGATGACATCCGTCGTTATGCGGAAGTCGGGCTGACGATGAGTCCCAACGGCTCACGCCCGTACGAACAAAGCGCCGTGTATCCCAAAGCGCTGAATGCCCGGGCTGATGTGTACGTGATCATGCTGGGAAGTAATGACACCAATCCGGACAGCTGGCAGGGGAAAGATGTGTTCGGCAAAGAATACGCCGCCTTTGTCTCAATCTTTGAAATGACCGGGGCCAAAGTCATTCTGTGCACAGTGCCGCACGTGTTTCCCAAACGTGAAGATCCGGTGATGGATTTTGATTTGCAGTGGCCGTACGTGCCGGATGTCGTGGAGGCGGTCAAAGCCGTGGCCGCAGAGAAAGGGCTGGGGCTGATTGATGTGTACAGCGCCACGTCCGGATGCGAAGAAGTATTCAATGTGGACGGTGTGCATCCCCGCCGTGAGGGCGGTCAGGTGATTGCCGGCGCAATCCATCAGGGTTTGCTGAATCATGGTATTTAAGAAAGTTCAGGAATTTTCGTCAAAGGCGACAGTCATGTCGCCTTTTTCAATCCAATTCTTAAAATTTCCTTAATTCTTAAATTATCATACGTTTCCTTTAGCAATATCCTATAGGAGCCAAAAACCCTTTGCGCATGGGTATATATGGGCGTATAATAATTATAGTTTTGTAAAAAGACAAACTGACGTTAGGGAATTTCGATATAAAGGAGAAGGGGAACCCATGGAATTAATCAAACCACTGCTCACGGCCGGGCTGGTGTTGTCAATGACCGTTTCCCCGGTCATGGCACTGGAGACACAGCCCTCGCAGACAGTGAGCGTTTCAACCACATCATCCATTAAAGACACCTATGAAGTGACGGGTTATGATGCGCCCTCCCAGGTGCTTTTGACACTGACGTATGCTTCTGACGACCGTCCGTCTTTGAGCGAAGTGCTGGACGACATGCCGGATACAATCGGTTTGTGTCTGGACGGCTCTTTGAAGGCGACCGATGTGCCGGTTACCTGGACATCGTTTGGCGGCGATTATGAAGCGGCTGACGAAGATTACTATATGTTTGTGCCGAGCTTCGATGAGTCCGTCTACAAGTGCGATGACGCACCGGAGGACAGACCGTATGTGGCTGTCATGATGGAAGAATCCGAAACGAATTACGTGGCGGCGGCCCATGCGGCCTCCGCAACGACAGCGTCCACAAACCAGAAGGCTGTTTACAACTACCTGCGCAGCACGATGGGGCTCAATGCGGCTGCGGCCTGCGGCGTGATGGCCAACATCCAGTGTGAAAGCGGGTTTGTGACCACGGTCAACGGTGACAACGGCAAGAGTTACGGTTTGTGCCAGTGGTATTCGTCGCGCAAGACGGCGATGATCAACTGGTGCACGGCCAATGGGTATTCCAAGGACTCTGTGGCCGGCCAGATGGGCTATTTGTATTACGAACTCACGACCGGTTATAAGACGACGTGGAAGAAGCTCCAGAGCGTGGCCAACACGGCGACGGGTGCGTACAATGCGGCTTACTACTTCTGCAAATGGTTCGAGAAACCGTCCAACCTCACGGCCCAGTGCAAAAAGCGCGGGAATCTCGCCTCCAATACGTTCTTCCCGACGTACTCCGGTTCGAGTGTGACGGTGGCTCCGACAATCAGTGTCACGATCCTCGATGAAGACGGTGACGAAGCGACTTACCTGTATAAGAACCAGTCCTACACATTGACATGGAAATTATTGAACTCGTCCACGGGCAAGGCTCTGAGCACATCCTCCGGGTCTTACACGGTGAAGACGACGATTGGCTTTGATTCCAAGAGTGCGAGCGGTGTGTCCGGCTCGATGGCCTTCACACCGACGGCCTCCGGCTCCCTGAAGTACTCTGTCAGTGTTTCGGGCAGCGGCACGGCTTCAACGTCCAAAACTCTCACGGTGTACACACCGGAAGCCGAGCTTCACGTCTGGACATCCAAGAGTAAATACGGCACGGAGACAACGAACCTGACAACTTCCAGCGGGGGTTATCTGAACTACACGCTGACCGATGCGAACACCGGTGAAGCGTGGAACGATGTTGAGGAGAACGCAGAATACTTATCGACATCCAAACTCAGCACATCTGACGGCGCCTCCGTCACAAGTGTCAAGAGCGAAAGTGCAGATAAAGTGTCCGTTCCGGTCAACCTCGATAAAGAAGAAACATGCACGGCGAGTGTGGATGTGAGTGGTGAGCTCGATGCCAGCGCCAGTGTGAAGGTGTCTTTCTCGTCAGCATCGTCTGTGCTGAAAGTCACGGCGACCACTTCGTCTTACACGTATACGGGCAAGAACATCACGCCGAAGATCAAAGTCACGCTCGACGGCAAGAAACTTGCGTCGTCCCAATACAAGGTGACGTATACGGACAGCCGCAAGACAATCGGTGTGCACTGTGTCAAGGTCACACTGAAGAGTGATACGGACCTCACGGCCACCACGACATACAAAATCATTCCGAAGGCCACGAAAATCAAGTCCCTGAAGAAACTTTCCAAGGGCTTCAAAGTGACATGCGTGAAGAAGAATGGCGGGGCGCGTTATAACGTGCGTTACTCGACGAAGAAAAACATGTCGGTCGCCAAGTATGTGTACAAGACGAAAAATACGATCACGGTCAAAGGCCTGAAGAAGAAAAAGGTTTACTACGTGCAGGTGAGAACCTACAAGAAAGTGAACGGGAAGTTCGTGGCCAGCGCCTGGTCTTCCGTAAAGAAAGTGAACACGAAATAGTGTGACATAAGCACGTCCTGCGGGACGTGCTTTTTTGAGCGTCAGGATGGACAGAGGGGAGAAGGTGTGGTAAGATAAACATGAAGTTAGAAAAGACTAACTACAAAGGAGGCGGAGCAGAGATGACAGAACTGATCAGTGTTGTGGCGGCCGGCGGAGTTGCACTCGGCTCTTGCGCCCTGCGTCATATCCTGAAAACAAGAATGTAAACAGAGGCGTCCGGAAGGGCGCTTTTTGTGTTGTTATAATGTTATCTGGATTTCAAAACTAAATGTGTTGACATTAATAAAAAGCAGATGTAATATAGGGCTACAGGAGATGATTCTATGACAAGAACGAAATTACAGGACCGTTTACTTCCGGAATACAGAATGTCGGAAGAAATTATTAATATGGTGACGCATATCATCGGCGCGTTTATGGGCGTGGCGGCGCTGGTGCTGCTGGTCATGAAGGCGCAGACAAAACTCGCGGTGTTTGCGGGCGTGCTTTATGCAGTGTCGATGATCGTACTCTTCACGATGTCGGCGACGTATCACGGGATGCCGTCTTTTTACCAGACGGCCAAAAAGGTGATGCAGATTCTCGATCACTGCACAATCTTTATTCTGATTGCCGGGACGTATACACCGGTGCTGCTGTGCGCGGTGATGCGCTATGATCCGGTGAGTGCCTGGACACTCTTCGGGGTGATCTGGGCAGTGTGCATTGTGGGCATTGTGCTCAATGCGATTGACCTGAAGATGTTTTCCAGGCTCTCCATGGTGCTCTATCTGGCTTTGGGCTGGTGCATTGTGTTCCGTTTCAATGTGTTGCCGGCGACGATTGGCATTTCCGGCATTGCGCTTCTGGTGGCCGGCGGGCTGGCGTATACGATTGGCACGATCTTTTACGGTCTCCAGCATAAAATCCCGTATATGCACTGTGTATGGCACGTGCTTATTCTGGCGGGCGCACTGCTGCATTTTCTGTGCGTTTACCTTTATGTCATTTAACTCAGCCCCCCGCGGGGGATTGAGTTTTTTTGATTTTACGGTATAATGTGCCACGAAGGAGATTCATATGAAAATCACAAAGAAAAACCTTTTGATATACATTCTTGCCGGGGTGCTCGTTTTGGGCGGGGACCTGGTCACGAAGTTCATCGTGGCGGCCCGTCTGGAAGTCGGGGCGTCGTGCGAACTGGTGAAGAACTTCTTTTACTTCACGTTTGTGAAAAACGAAGGCGCGGCCTGGGGCATTATGACCGGCCAGCAAACTTTTCTCATCATCATTTCCCTTTTGGCAGGGGCGCTGATGGTGTATTACTTTATGAAGTCGGATGAGCACGAAGCACTGCTCCGGTTCGGGCTGGTGCTGGCGTTTTGCGGCATGCTGGGGAACTTGTATGACCGCGTGTTTCTCGGCTACGTCCGCGACTTTATTGATGTTTTTATTTTCGGATACGATTTCCCTGTCTTTAACGTTGCCGACATGGGCGTGGTGATCGGACTGGGACTCGTTATCGTTGAACTGATTATGGGAGAATACGCACAATGGAAATTCAATCAATCACACCCGCTGAAACAGAATTAGGCAAGCGCCTGGACAAGGTCATCACCGACCGTCTCGACGTCTCGCGTACCCAGGTCCAAAGCTGGATCAAGGACGGCTGTGTCAGCGTCAATGGGGAACAGGCCAAGGCCTCGTACAAACTCGAAGCCGGGGACGTGGTCGAAGTGCGCATTCCTGAACCGGAAAACACGGATATTTTACCGGAAGACATCCCGCTCAATATTGTTTATGAAGACAGCGATGTCATCGTGGTCAATAAGCCGTCGGGCATGATTGTCCATCCGAGCGCGGGTATTTACTCCGGCACGCTTGTCAATGCGCTTCTGGCGCACTGCGATGATTTGTCCGGCATCAACGGGGTCACCCGGCCGGGCATCGTGCACCGCATCGACAAGGAGACATCCGGCCTCCTGATGGCGGCGAAAAACGACATCGCCCACAAGAGCCTGTCAAGCCAGCTCGAAGCGCACACTGTCATCCGGCGTTATATCGCCCTCGTGCACGGGGTCATCCCGCACACGCACGGCCGCATCGAAGCGCCGATTGCCCGTGACCAGCACGACCGGCAGAAAATGGCGGTGTCGTCCCACAACGGGAAAAGAGCGGTGACGAACTTCACAGTCATCGAACGTTTCAAAACGATGAGCCTCGTGGAGTGCCGGCTGGAAACCGGCCGCACGCATCAGATCCGTGTGCACATGCAGTACATCGGTCATCCCGTCTACGGTGATCCGAAGTACGGCCGCCGCAATGACGACACCACACACGGCCAGTATTTGCATGCGAAAGTGTTGGGCTTTGAACACCCGTCCACGGGTGAGGAAATGTATTTTGAAAGTGAACTGCCGGACTGGTTCCGGCAGAAAATTGAGGAACTGAGAGGTGAGAATGATGAGTGATAAGACGATTATTACGTGGGATCAGTATTTCATGGGCGTCGCCAAACTTTCGGCGTACCGCTCGAAGGACCCGAACACTCAGGTTGGGGCGTGCATTGTGAACACCGACCGCAAGATTGTGGGGGTGGGCTACAACGGCATGCCGATCGGTGTCGATGACAAGACGATGCCTTGGGACAGCCGCGAGGGCATTCTCGACGAGACGAAATATGCCTACGTTGTGCATGCGGAGCTCAATGCCATTCTCAACTCCACCCAGAACCTGAAAAACTGCACAATCTATGTGTCCCTGTTCCCATGCAATGAATGTGCGAAAGCCATCATTCAGGCCGGCATCAAGGAAATTGTGTACGAGGATGAAAAGTACTGCGGGACCCCGAGTGACCGGGCGGCCAAGCGGATGCTCGATGCAGCCGGGGTGACGTACCGTAAGGTGCCTTACTTCGATGTCAACGTGACGACCAAGAGAAAGGACGGACAAATCCATGTTTCAGATTATCAGTGATACATCGTGTGACTTCACGGCCGAAGAAGCCAAAGCCATGAACGTGCGCCTCGTGCCGTTTTACATCGCCACAGACGAAGAAACGTATAAAAAAGAAGCGGTTGAACTGCCAATCCGCGAAGTCTACAACTGGATGGTGGCCCATCCGGGGGAATATCCGAAAACATCCACGCCTACGGCGGCGGACTATGCCGGGGTGTTTGAAGACGCTTTGAAAGAGTCGGATGATGTGATTTGTATTTGCATCAACGCCAAGTTCTCTTCGTCGATTAATTCCGCTCTCGGCGGGCAGGAAATTGTGGAAGACGACTATGAGAATGCGCGCATCACCTGTGTCGATGCGACATTCAACACGGCGCTGCACCGCCTGCTCGTGTTGGAATGCGTGAAAATGAGAGACGCGGGGATGAGTTATGAAGACACGCTGGCACGCATGAAGGAGATTATTCCGACGGGCCGTATTTTCTTCACGGTCGGGGATTTGGATTATCTGATTCACGGTGGGCGTTTGTCCAAGGTGACCGGGAAGGTCGCCCAGGGCCTGTCCATCAAACCGATGATTTTGCTGGAAGACGGGGTGCTCTCCGTCAAAGGCATCGCACGCGGGCGGAAAGCGGCCGAGAAGAAGGCCATCCGCATGTGCACAGATTATTTCAACGACAACAACTATGACCCGGATGACTTTGTATTCTGCGTGGGTTACGGCTACGAGAAAAACGAAGCCGGGACAATCATCGTCAACCTGCGCAAAGCCATGCAGGATAACTTTGGCAAGGACATTGATGTCCACCATGCTCAGATTGGGGCAACGGTCGGGTTGTACACCGGCCCGTATGCGCTCGGCGTGGCGTGTCTGAAGAAGGCGTTGTAAATGGCATCCACTGTTGATATGCACATGCATACCACGGCTTCGGACGGAACCGACACACCGGCAGAGATGCTGGCACGTGTGCAGAAGGCCGGCATCACAACGTTTGCGGTGAGTGACCACGACACGATTCAGGGGGCCATGGCGATGAAAGAGCTTGTGCCGGAAGGGATGACGTACATCCCGGGCATCGAGTTTTCTACCATCACGCCCGTCCGTCAGGCCCATATTCTGGGCTATGACTATGATGAGAAAGATCCGGTGTTTCTGAGCGCGATTGAACATGGTCTGGCGCTCCGGCGGACAAAGCTGGAGCGGCGGCTGGTGTATCTGAAGGACACCTTTGACATTGTTTTTCCGGAGGACGTGGTCGAACACTTCCGGCTGATGGAGTCCTGCGGGAAGCCGCATCTCGGCGCTGAACTGATGATAATGGGTTACGGGAACACTTTGTCCGAAGCCATCGAAACGTATCTCGCCGGGGCGCCTGACGAGAATGACCGCATCACGTCCAAAGAAGCGATTGACGCCATTCACCATGCCGGGGGCGTGGTCATCTGGGCTCATCCGCTCGGCGGGGAAAACGTCGAACGGTTCACCCCGGAAAGGTTCGAAGCGCAGCTGTCCTTTTTGGTGGATGAAGGCATCGACGGCCTGGAGTGCTGGTACGGGCGTTATGATGAAAGTGACGTTGCCTTTCTTCTGAAGGCGGCGAAGCAACACCATCTGTATGTCTCCGGGGGCAGTGATGATCACGGCACGCGGAAAAGTGTGCACCTCGGTCAGCTGAACACCTTCGGCCGGGATGTCAATGAGAGTGACATCACGTGGCTTGAGTCCCGTGTGTGAATTGTGTTACAATAGGACTACGGGAGAGGTGAGACCTATGAACAATGTGTTGATTGTGGCGTGTTACGCCGGGGCGCTGGCTCTTCTTTTCGTGGGGTTCCGCATTTTGAATTTGCGGGCGGATCTGGAAAAGAAGGCGCGTGAACTGCATGCGATGAAGTCCAGCATCGATGAAATCGACAAGTCCCTCGATGAGGCGCAGGACAATCTGGCGGCGCTCAACGGGGTGGTCGAAGCCACCAACAAAGTTTCGGTCAAACTCAAAGGTTTTGTTGATAAATTCATGTAAAAACACCTGCCGGCCAGCGTTGGCCGGCTTTTTCGTGCCCGCGGGAATCTCGGGAATTTCCCGGAGATTGATTGACATATCCCTTTATATGTGATAAAAATTTTTTATATCTGAATTTCATGTCAATAGAGCAACCCGTGGGATTTTCACGTTGATGCGTGAATTCTGCGACCATGCCTCCGGTAAAAGACGGAAAAGGTCCTCTGCATCTTTGCAGAGTCCATGGTTCGACGAACAACGTTTCTTGCCTGAGGGAAAGAAGCGTTTTTTTGTACATGAAGGGAAAAAGGGGGAAATCAAACCATGAAAAAGTTAATCTCATTATCTCTGGCTGCACTGATGAGTGTGAGCCTGTGCGCATGCGGCGGTTCTTCGTCGGGTGACACGACCACAGTGCTGGTCGGGATTTCACCGGACTACGCGCCGTATGAATCGCTCAATACGGACAATGAAATGGAAGGTTTCGACATCGACATGACGGAAAAACTGTTCCAGATTATGAATGACAACGGCGGGAACTACACGTATGAGTTCAAGCAGATGTCCTTCGACGAAATTTCCACGTCCATCAAGTCCGACAATATCGACCTCGGTATTTCCGGGTTCACGTATCATGAAGACTGGGACGGCCTGCTCTGGAGTGAAGCGTACAACGACTCCAAACAGGTGGCTCTGATTCAGAGCGATTCCGACATCAAGTCCGCAGATGATCTCCAGGGTAAGAGCATCGGCGCGCAGCTCGGTGCCACGGGTGCGGATGTCGCCAATGACATCAAGGAAAAAGATTCGTCCACGAAAGTGACAACGGTCGAAGACGCGAAGACGCTCGTCGAAACGCTGAAGTCCGGTGGTCTGGATGCGGTCATCCTCGATGACGCAGTTGCAGAAAACTATGCGAATGCGAACGACAGCCTGTCCAAGCTGGATGAAACGCTGCTCGAAGAAGAAAACCTGATCATTGCCAAGGAAGGCAAAGAAGATCTGATGGAAGATGTCAACGCCGCCATCAAGCAGTTCACAGCGTCCGACGAATACACAGAGCTCAAGGAGAAATGGGGCTGCTAAATGGCAAAGTTTTTTACAGCCGAAAACATCCGGTACATGATGTATGGGGCCGGATGGTCATTGTTACTGGCGGTGGGAGCGCTGGCCTTCGGGCTGGTGCTCGGCACCATCGGGGCGGCGCTGAAGCTGTCGAAGCGGAAAGTTCTCAATATCATCGGTCATGTGTACGTGGAAGTGTTCCGCGGCACCCCGATGCTTTTGCAGATCATGTTCTTCTTCCTGGCCGTGCCGACAATTTATAAGTCCATCACCGGCGTGCGCATGAATGCCAATCCGTACATTTGCGGGCTGATCGCGATGTCGCTCAACTCCGGGGCCTATGAAACGGAGCTCATCCGTTCCGGCATCCTCGGCGTGGACCGCGGGCAGTGGGAGGCGTGCGAGACCATCGGTCTGAATTATTTCCAGATGATGCGTTTCGTCATTCTGCCGCAGGCATTCAAGCGGATTGTCCCGCCGGTCATCAGCGAATTCATTACGCTGATCAAGGACTCATCCCTGATCTTCTCCATCGGGGCGGTGGAACTGTTGGCGACGGCCAAGGTCATTGGCACGCGCTACTTCGACTTTACCATTCCGCTTCTGATGGCCGGGGCGTTTTACATGGTGATGACGCTGTGCATCTCCCGCATCGCAGCCCGGGTGGAAAGGAGGCTGTCGGTCAGTGACTGATGAAACCGTAATGATCAAAGCCGAGCATGTCACGAAGAAATTCGGGGATTTGCATGCGGTGAACGACGCGTCGCTCGAAGTGAAGAAGGGTGAAATTGTGTGTTTGATCGGGCCGTCCGGCTCGGGCAAGAGCACGTTCATCCGCTGCATCCACGGTTTGGAAAAGCCGGAAGAAGGCGCCGTTTATATCGAAGGCGAGAAACTGGATCCGAAAGCATCCAACTACATGGCCTTGCGCGGCAAGATGGGCTTCGTGTTCCAGCACTTCAATCTCTTTCCGAACATGACCGTGCTTGAAAACCTGACGCTCGCACCAATTCAGGTGCGTAAGAAAACGGTGGAGGAGGCCAATCAGACAGCGGAGAAATACCTGAAAATTGTCGGTTTGTCCGACAAGCGCGATGAATATCCGAACCGTCTGTCCGGCGGCCAGAAGCAGCGGGTGGCGATTGCCCGGGCGCTGTGCCTCGAACCGGAAATGATGCTGTTTGACGAACCAACGAGTGCGCTCGACCCGGAAATGGTTGAGGAAGTACTCGAAGTCATGCAGGAACTCGCCCGTGAGGGCATGACGATGATTATCGTCACACATGAAATGGGCTTTGCCCGCACGGTCGCCGACCGTGTCGTCTTTCTCGAAGACGGGAAAATCGTAGAGGAGAACACCTCTGAGGCGTTCTTTGCGCATCCGGAAAGTGACCGCGCAAAGCTCTTCCTCAGCAAGGTGATGCATCAGTAGTATGAACCTGAAAGAATTTGACGTAGAAACCTGGATGACGGACCATGAAGGTCACTGCTCGTACAATATGACGGATACGTGCGTGGCGGCCATGAGCCTTGAAAGCCTTGAAGCATTGATCGGAGAGGATCTGACCGGGGATTTGCGCCGGATTCTTTTTGATTATGGTCCGATCAACGGCTCTGACAGGCTGAAGGATGAGATCCTGAAGCTGTATGCCACGGGCACACAGGCCAATCTCACCATTACCAACGGGGCGGTTGCGGGCACCCATCATGTGATGGACACACTGCTCGAACCGGGGGATCATGTGGTGACACTGACCCCGACCTACCAGCAGTTTTACAGCTACCCGGAAAGCCTGGGTTGCACGTATGACCTGGTGGAACTGCATGAAGAAAACGGCTGGCAGCCGGACATGGCGGACTTCAAACGCCTGATCCGTGATGACACGAAAGCCGTCTTTCTCAACCTGCCGAATAACCCGACGGGGAGCACGCTGAGCGAAGAGCAGCTCCGTGAGCTGATTGACATTTGCGCGGCGCATGACACATGGATTGTGGCGGATGAAATTTACCGCGGCCTGAACCCGCAGGCTCCGTGCATCTCCGACATCTACGCCAAGGGTGTCAGCATCAGCTCGGTGTCAAAGCTGTACGGCTTTGCGGGGCTGAGACTCGGCTGGGTCAAGGGGCCGAAAGAGCTCATTGACCGCATCATCTTCCGCCGTGATTACACGATGATATCGACGGGGACGTTTGATGATACTGTGGCGCGCGTGGTGCTCGAACACAAAGACGCCTTGCTTAAACGAGCCAAAGACCTGGTAAGCGCGAACAAAGACATTGTAAAAGCCTGGCTGGCCAGGGAAGAGCTCGTGACCTGCGTGCTGCCGGAAGACGGGACGGTGTGCTTCCCGCATTATCATGTGGATGTGCCGTCCGCAAAGCTGTGCGAACAGCTCCAGGAAGACACGGGCGTATTCTTCGTGCCGGGATCGTGCTTTGACTGCGAACATCACCTGCGGCTCGGACTGACCGCGCCGGCTGAGGAGCTTAGCGAGGGGCTGGAGATTTTCGCGGATTATTTACACCGGATCAAGGAGGATTTGGAACATGAGTGAATTTTTGGATCGCGCCCGTGAGGTGCGTAATGACCCGGAGGTGCATTACAACTGCGCCCAGGGTGTTGTGGTGCCGTTCTGCAACAACCTCCGCATGGAGGAAAACGTCGGCTTCAACCTCGCGGCCAACTTCGGCCAGGGGATGCGCATGGGCGCAACCTGCGGGGCGATTGCCGGAGGCCTGATGGTGCTCGGCCTGTACGGCGTGGATGACCGTGCGACAGTCAATGAGTACTACAAGGCGCTTCGTCAACATCATGACAACATGCTCGCGTGCAAAGACCTCTTACGCGTGATGGCCGAAAAGGGCCAGCAGCGCAAGGAGCACTGCGACGGCATGGTGTATGAGTGTGTGGAACTTGTGGAAAACATTTTGCGTGAGAAGGGGAAACTGTGAGGTTTCCCTTTTTTTCAGGCATTGACTTCCGTGTGGAAATGATTAAACTAATCAACATATGAAAGAAAACGGGGAAAATTTTCAGAAAACGGTTACATTTCTTTCATCATATGTTAGAATAGAACAGAAGAGGTGACTTCCTATGTATTATTTTATCGGCATCAAAGGCTCCGGGATGGCTTCACTCGCCCGCATCGTGCATGATTTGGGCCATGAAGTGGCCGGCAGCGATATCGATCAGTATATTTTCGTGGAGGATGGCCTGCGTGAACGCGGCATCCCGATTTATTCCTGGAATAAGGACAATATCAAGGATGGCATGAATGTCATCATTGGCAACGACTTCCACCGTGACACGAACGAAGAAGTGGCGGCGGCGCTCGACAATCCGAACGTCAAAACGTATACGTACTTCGACTTCCTCGGGGAATTTATGAAAAACTATGTGTCGATGGGCATTGCCGGCACGCACGGTAAGACGACCACGACGGGCATGGCGTATCATTTGTTCAAAGACAAAGAGCCGACCTCGGTGCTCATCGGGGACGGCACGGGCATCGCGGTGAAAGGGGCGAAGTATTTCATCTTTGAATCCGATGAGTACTGCGACCACTTCCTGCACTATGCGCCGGATTACGCCTACATCAATAACATTGAACTCGACCATGTGGATTACTTCAAAAGCATGGACCAGTATCTCGCCTCATTCCAGCAGTACGGCAACCAGGCCCGGAAGGCCGTGGTGGTCTGGGGTGACGATCCGTATCTCAAGGACATGACGTTTGAGAAAGACGTCTGGTCGTTCGGCCTCGGGGAGAACTGCGATGTGCGCGGGGAAAACGTGGTCAATGATGCCAACGGTCTCGAATTCGATGTCACGATCAAGGGCGAACATTTCGGCCATTTCAAAATGCCGCTGTACGGCATGCACACGCTCTACAACGTTCTGGGCTGTGTGACGCTGGGGTATCTTGAAGGCCTCGATGCCGACTACATCGAAGAGCGTCTCTCGACGTTCCCGGGGGTCAAGCGCAGATATTCAATCAAGACGAAGGGCGACTGTGTGTTCGTCGATGACTATGCGCATCATCCGACGGCCATCCGCTATGTGCTTGAGGAGACACGCACGCGTTATCCGGACAAACAGCTCGTGGCCGTGTACCAGCCGGACCGCTATTCACGCGGTTACCGGTTTGCGAAGGAATTCGCCGCAGCGATGGAACTGGCGGATCATCCGTTCTTCCTCGACTTCCCGGAAAATGCCCACAAGGAAGAAGGCATCGATATCGATGTCACGTATATCACGCAGTACATTCCGCGGGCGAAGGTTGTCAAAAAAGACAAAGAATCCGCAGAAATGCTGGCGCAGTATGACAATGCGGTGTTTGTGTTCATGTCGCCGAAGAACATCTACGTTCTCGAAGACATGGTCATTGAGGCCAAAGGATAAGGAGACAACGATATGGATGGATTGACAATTGCGCGCATTGCGCTGGCGCTCAGCGGGGCGTTCACTCTGATTTGTCTGGGCAGCCTGTTTCTCAAGGCCGGCAAGACGCTCGAAGAAGTGACGATGCTGACGAACAATCTCGAAACGACGATCACCAAGGTCAACACGACCGTGGATGACGTCAACTACAAACTTGACCAGCTCAACCCGCCGGTTGAACTCGTCAATAAAGCCTTTACGAAGAAACGCTCCAACGAAAGCGCCGGTGCGCTCGGAGTGCTTCTGGGACTGAAAGCCTTATTCAGTCGCAAAAAATAATTTGGTTCAGGAATAAAGGAGGATACAAACTATGAAACTGACATCTTTTCTGCTTACCCTCGGTGTGGGTGCTGTGGCCGGCGTCCTGCTCGCCCCGAAAAAAGGCGAAGACACGCTGGAAGATCTCAAAAACAAAGGTCAGGAAGCTTATGACAAGGTCAAGGGCATGAGCAAGGAAGACTTGACAAACAAACTCAATGGCACGATCGACAACGTGAAGAAGTCCATCGATGAATTCGATATGGACAGCTTCAAAGCCACGACTCAGGCCAAGGTCGACGAACTCAGCGCCAAGCTGGACGAACTGAAAAACAAAGTTCAGAACACGGACCAGTATGCGAAGGTCGCAGACGGCGTGGATGACGTCACGAAGAAAGTCAACGATAAAATCGACGACCTGAAACAGGCCGTCAAGGATACAGGCGTTTTACCTGATGCAGATGAAATTGAAAGCGAAATCGAGGACGTGGAAAACGAACTTGACGGCATCATTGATGAAATCAATGATTAATCGGGCGTTGTTATGAGCAAGAAGACAACGATTTATGATGTTGCCGAAGAAGCCGATGTCTCCCTTGCGACCGTCTCTCGCGTGATCAACGGATCTGATGTGGTGCGTCAGCAGACCAAGGAGCGTGTGCTTGAAGCCATCCGCAAACTGGACTTCAAACCAAACGCCGTGGCCCGCGGTCTCGCCACCAGCAAATCCACGACCATTGCGGTGATTTTCCCGCAGTCGATTTTTGCCCGTGTGAAGGACATGATCGGCGGGATTGGGGATACCGGCCGGACACTGGATTATTCGCTCACGATGTACACGACGGATGAACTCGGTGACGGCAACCCGATTGAAGAAGTTATTGAAAAAATTGTCAAATCCCGTGCCGATGGGGTTGTTCTGTTCAACAACGACAACATCAGGCAGGAAATCGCCCTGTGCCAGAAATACAACATGCCGACGGCTGTTGTCGGCTATGAAGTGGCGGATGACAATGTCACGAGTGTGTATGCGGATGTGCATGACATCGGCAAGAGCCTGACGGAGAAATTCTTCGCCGCCGGCAAGGACAAGGTCGCCTTCGTCCGTCCTCAGCAGAACCTGGTGGACATGGGCCAGCTCGAATCCGGGTTGCGTGAAGCGTATGACAGCGCCGGGAAAAACCTGCCGGATGATGCCATCATGTCGGTCAGCACCCAGTATGAAGAAGCGTATGCGTTCTTTATGGACTATTTCAAAGACCATAAGCCGGATGCGGTCATTGCCGGGTATGACAAGGAAGCCGTGGCCATCTTACAGGCTGCTCAGGATTCCGGATACAATGTGCCGGATGACGTGGAAGTCGTGGGGATGGTTGACTCGACCTATGCCCTCATTTCCCGCCCGAAACTGACATCGGTGCATCTGCCGGTGTATGATATGGGCGCGGTGGCAGTGCGTCTGATCACGAAAATGCTGAACAACGAAGAGATTGATGATCCGAAGGTGCTGATGCATTACACGCTGATCACCCGTGATTCCACGAAATCTTTGTAAGTCAAAGCCCGTCTCGAGGACGGGCTTTTTCAGTGCATGGCAATGAGCCGGGTATAAAATTCCGCGGCTTTGACTATGTCATCGGTTTTGCAGTATTCATCGGTCATATGCGAACGCTTTTCGTACCCGCAGCCGAACCCGATGGTCGGCAGGCCGAGCCTGGCGCCGGTGGCGACCCCGCTGGTGGACATATTCCACTCCCGGTACTGAGGTTCTTTTTGGAACATCACTTTGTACGTCGCGCTCAGCGCCCCGGTGAGAGGATCATCCTCGCTGATATGCCAGCTCATAAAGTGGTTCTGGATTTTGACCGGCAGATTGGCATAGCTCATCCCGGTGAGGGTCATGACGTCCCACGAGGCGTCGAGGCCTTCGCAGAAACCGTCGAGCTCGGCGTGGATGGTATCGGCAGTGTCTTTGGCGGTGGAGCGGCGGTCAAGCCACAGATCGCAAAAGCGGGGGACGCTGTTCATCGACACCGTTTCGCTCTGAATGCCGGTGACGGTGAGGGAGCCATGAGGCTCGTCTTCGCTTTGGAGCGCTTTACCTTTCCGGCGTACGCGTTCCAGCACACTGTTCATCATGAAAATCGCGTTTTTCCCTTCCTCCGGTGAGGAGCCGTGGGCGCTGACCCCGTTGGTGCGGATATGGAACACGGTCCGGCCCTTCTGGCCGAGGACGATGTTCATATGCGATGGCTCGCAAATCACGCAGTGCTGCGGGCGCAGATGGTGTTCGTTGAGGGCGTGGCAGAGGGCCAGACCGTCAAACATTTCCTCCATCGTCGTGATGGCGATGTAAATCGTTTTGCCTTTCAGCAAACCGAGCTCTTTCATCGCATAACCGGCGTAAATGACAGCGGCGACGTTGCCTTTATTGTCGGTGGCACCGCGGCCGTACAGCTTTTTGTCTTTGATGATGCCGGAGAGGGGATAGGTCGTCCACTCCTCGGGGTTGAGCACTTTGACCGTGTCGATATGGGCGTCGAACAGCCATGTGTCGTCCCCGTCACCAAGCACCCCGATCAGAGAGCCGGAGCTGTCTTCGAGGATTTGATTGTAGCCCAGCGCCAGCATGGTTTTGCGGGCGAGGTCAATGGCGTCTTTTTCGTGGCACGAGTAGCTCATCGTGCTGACGAGGCGGGAGGCGAAGGTGAGAATATCGTTTTCGTGATCCCGGAGAAAGTCGTTGATGTTTTTGGTCATAGGCAGCCTTCCTTTGTATGATTTTTCTTGAAAATTATTATAGTGATAGAAAACTATTCGGTCAAGAAATATCTATCATACGCCTGTGAGAGCCTTTTCAAACAGAGCGAATCATATTATAATATGACCAACAGAACGGAGTGTGTGTTTATGATCAGAATCATGTTATGCTGCGCGAGCGGGATGAGCACATCATTGCTCGTCGAGAAAATGCTTGAAGCGGCCAGAGACAAAGAAATGGACTGCGATATCTGGGCGGTTAACGCCGGTCAGATCCGTGAACAGGCATCCAGGGCTGATGTCATCATGCTTGGCCCGCAGGTGCGTTATGCGATTGACACGGTGCGCGCTGATGCCGGGGATGTGCCGGTGGCGCTCATCGGGATGAAGGATTATGGCATGATGGACGGGGAAGCCGTGCTGGAAGATGCGCTGGCCCTTTACGCCCGTCACCGTACATGCGTGTAATCCGGCTTTGACTTTAGCGCGTGTATCTGGTATGATGGTGTGGCAATGAAGAGGAGGAGTACCCCGTATCTCTTTTGTGAGAGACCTTCCGTCTGGTGCAAGGAAGGAAAGAGCGCGGGCGAAGGTCGCCTCAGAGCTGTCCGGGTGAACCCACAGTAGTCCGGACCGACCGGCCCCGTTAAAGGCCAAAGAGGCATGATGCACCGGCATCATGTGAACTAAGGTGGTACCGCGAACGCATTCGCCCTTACAGGCGCATGTGTTTTTTTATGTCAAAGGAGGAAATTTTATGTCCCAGCAATTCTTTTATAACATTGTATGGATCGCGTTTTTCGTAGTCGCGACCTTCTTTCTGATCTTTATCATCCGCCGGGTGAACGACAACAGACAGAAGAAGCGTGAACAGATGGCCGAACATCTCGAGAAGAAAATCCGTTATGACGATTTGTCCGAGGAGGTGCTTGAAGAAGCCGGTGAAGAGGACCGGACGGAGGCCGTCCTGTACTCGCTGATCACACTCGAAGACAAGGACGAGGACTACTTCGAACACATGAACGAAGAGCAGCGCACGATCTACGGTATTTACAACCTGAACCAGACCGTCTCCGGCAAGTCCGGACTGCGCTCGTTCTTTATCTCCCCGGCGTATGCGGATTTCGTCCCGTATATCGACCGTTATTATGAGAACATCAATATGCCGCAGGTGGCCGAACTGCTCAGGGCGGCGCGCCATCTCAACGAGATTCTCGAAAACAACCTCGAGGATGACTTTGATGAGGATGATGATTACGCGACGTATAACTTCGGGGATTTCACCCATGAGTACATCACGATGGTGGCCGGCACGAACTTCGAAGCCAAAATCGCCGACTATATCGAAAATCATAAAGAAAGCTTCGTCATGAGCGAAGGCAAGAAAGAAAACGAAGAAGAGGAGGACAACGCTGATGAAGAATCTGGAAGCGAAGTATGATCACGCCCGCGTTGAAGAAGGCAAATATGCCAAGTGGGTTGAAAAGAAGTATTTTGAAGCAGGAGATCTGTCCAAGAAACCTTACTGCATCGTCATTCCGCCGCCAAACGTCACAGGCAAGCTCCATCTCGGCCACGCCTGGGATACGACGCTGCAGGATATGATTATCCGCTACAAGAAAATGCAGGGCTATGATGCCCTGTGGCTGCCTGGCATGGACCATGCCGGAATTGCGACTCAGGCGAAGGTCGAAGCGCGTATGCGTGAAGACGGGATTTCCCGTTATGACCTCGGCCGTGAGAAGTTCCTGGAAAAAGCCTGGAGCTGGAAGGAAGAATACGCCGGCATCATCCGCGCACAGTGGGCGAAGCTCGGTCTGGCCCTGGACTACTCGAAAGAACGTTTCACGCTGGACGACGGTCTGAGCGATGCGGTCAAGACGGTGTTTGTGCGCCTGTATGAAAAGGGCCTCATCTACCGCGGCGAACGCATTATCAACTGGGACCCGGTGCAGCGCACGGCGCTTTCGGACATCGAAGTCATCCACAAAGACATCCCGGGTCATATGTACTACTTCACGTATGACGTGGTGGATGCGGATGAAAAGCTGATCGTTGCGACGACCCGTCCGGAAACGATGTTCGGTGATACGGCCATCTTCGTCCATCCGGATGATGAACGCTACACGCATCTCATCGGGAAAAAGGCGATCAACCCGGCCAACGGGGAAGCACTTCCGATCATGGCCGACAAATACATCGACCTCGAAAAGGGGACAGCCGTCATGAAATGTACGCCGGCGCATGACCCGAACGACTTCGCCCTCGGGAAGAAGTATGGCCTGCCGATGCCAATCTGTATGAATGACGATGGCACGATGAATGAAATCTGCGGCAAGTACAACGGGATGGACCGTTTTGAATGCCGTGAAGCGATGTTAAAGGACTTTGAAGAACGCGGGGTCATCGATCATATCGAAGACATCATTCACCCGGTCGGTCACTCCGAACGCTCCGGTGCGATTGTCGAACCGTACCTTTCTGCCCAGTGGTTTGTCAAAATGAAACCACTCGCCGAGCAGGCGCTGGCCAACCAGAAGACGGAAGACCGTGTCGACTTCATCCCGGAACGCTTTGAAAAGATCTTCACACAGTGGATGGAAAACATCGAAGACTGGTGTATTTCCCGTCAGCTCTGGTGGGGGCATCAGATTCCGGCCTGGTACCATAAGGAAACAGGCGAAATCTATGTCGGGAAAGAAGCCCCGGCGGATATTGACAACTGGCGTCAGGACGAAGACGTGCTCGACACGTGGTTCTCGTCCGCGCTCTGGCCGTTCTCCACACTCGGCTGGCCGGATACGGAAAGTGAACTGTTCAAACGTTACTTTCCGACCGACACGCTCGTGACGGGCTATGACATCATCTTCTTCTGGGTGTCCCGCATGATCTTCCAGTCGCTGGAATTCACGGGCCGCCGTCCGTTCAAGAATGTCCTGATCCACGGTCTGATCCGTGACGAACAGGGCCGCAAGATGTCCAAGTCGCTCGGCAACGGGGTGGACCCGATGGACGTCATCGACACGTATGGGGCCGATACACTCCGCTTCTTCCTCACGAACAACTCGGCTCCGGGCGCCGACATGCGCTATGTGCCGAAGAAACTCGAAGCATGCTGGAACTTTATCAATAAGATCTGGAACTCCGCCCGTTTCGTGCTGATGAATATCGATGAGGATATGGACATCGACAACCTCGACTTCTCCCATCTGGACCTGAAGGACAAGTGGATCCTCAACCGCCTCAACGAAGTCATCCGTGATGTGGATGTGAACATGGAGAAATTCGAATTCGGCAATGTCGGCAGTGCGCTCTACGCGTTCATCTGGGATGAGTTCTGCAGCTGGTACATCGAACTGGCCAAAGAAACACTCTCCGGTGACGATGAAGATGCGAAGAAGACGACGAAGTCCGTGCTTGTCTTCCTCCTCAATAACATCGTGCGCCTGTTGCACCCGTTCATGCCGTTTGTGACAGAGGAAATCTACCAGGCCATCCCGCACAAGCAGGAATCCATCTGCCTTGAAAGCTGGCCGGTGGCATACGAAGAATTTGATAACGCGGAAATCACGGACCAGTTCCGTTATCTCTTCGACATCGTCAAGACCATCCGTGACATCCGTCACCGTTATGTGATCAAGAACACGATTGACATGGACTACACGATTGATGCCAAGGAGGAGAACCTCGAAGGTCTGATGAACGTGGTCGCTCCGTTCGTGCAGAAGCTGTGTAACGCGAAGTTCACGGGCTTTGATGCCAATGCCGGCGCCCACAGCGTCTCGAGTGTCATCAAGGGCGGTAATGCGGTCGTTATCGACCTGGGCGCCTATATCGATCTTGAAGCCGAAAAGGCCAAGGCGGAAAAAGAAGTCGCCAAACTCGCAGCCGAAATCCAGCGTGGCGAAAAGATGCTGGCGAACCCGGGCTTTGTTAACAAGGCTCCTGAAGCCAAGGTTGAGAGCGAACGCAAGAAGCTCGAAGACAATAAAGCCAAATACGAAGCCGCGAAGAAAACGCTCGAAAGCTTCAGTTAATCATGCAGTCCGCTCCCTGTGGGGGCGGGCTTTTTTTCATGCGTCATATTTTACAAGAATTTTACACCGGCATGTTTTTGGACTTAACACAGGCATTGTAGAGTAAGGACATACCAAGGAAGGAGAATAAATGAATTATGACTCATTGGAAAAAAACTTTGTTTGCTATGACGGCTGTCATGGCACTGGCAGGATGCGGCGGCGGTGAATCCTCGCTCATCAATGTTGTCTCACGGGAAGACGGGTCGGGCACGCGCAGTGCGTTTGTGGAACTGTTCGGGGTGGAAGAAAAAGATGCCTCAGGAGAAAAAACGGACCGGACGACGAGCAGTGCAGAAATCACCAATAGCACTTCGGTCATGATGACGACGGTGAGCTCTGATGCGAATGCGATTGGCTATATTTCTTTAGGCTCTCTGGATGACAGTGTGAAGGCTGTTTCGATTGACGGTGCTTTGCCGAGTGTAGAGAATGTGGAAAACGGCAGCTACAAAGTGACCAGACCATTCAACGTGATCACGAGTAAAAAACTGGATAACGAAGCGGCTGGGGATTTTATGACGTATGTTCTGAGCAGTGAGGGACAGAAAATCGTGGAAGAGCAGGGGTATATCCCGCTCAAGGACACAGAAGCGTACAAGTCGTCTGTCACAAGTGGAAAAGTCGTTGTGGCCGGATCGTCTTCTGTCACTCCTGTGATGGAAAAACTTTCTGAAAGCTATCAGGACATCAATACGGGTGTGAGTGTGGAAATCCAGCAGTCGGATTCCACGACCGGAGTGACCTCTGCACGGGATGGCTTATGTGATCTGGGCATGGCGAGCCGGGACCTGAAGGATGATGAAACATCGTACGGCCTGACCACGACTGTCATTGCGACCGATGGCATTGCTGTGATTGTCAATAATGACAACGCCGTGAATGAACTGACAAGCGACCAGGTCAAATCCATCTTTACGGGTGAAACGACAGACTGGGGCGATCTTTCGTGAAAGAACGCCTGATGCATTGTGTGTGCCTCGTGGCGGCCTGTGTGTCTGTCATGGCCGTTCTGTTGATCTGTGTATTTCTTTTCTCCAACGGGATTCCGGCCATGAAAGACATTGGCATCGGCCGGTTCCTTTTGGGCACACAGTGGCAGCCCGGCAATGATCTTTATGGTATTTTCCCGATGATTCTGGGCAGTATCGCCATTACAGCACTCGCGGTGGTGATCGGCCTGCCGATTGCCCTGGGAACATCTATATTTCTCGTCTTCTTTTGCCCGGCCAGACTCTCCGGGCCCATGCGTGAGGCTGTCCGGCTTTTGGCCGGTATTCCCTCGGTTGTCTACGGCTTTTTCGGGATGATTGTGCTGGTGCCGTGGATCAAATCGGTGTTCGCTCTCTCGAGCGGGAAAACGTTGCTGAGTGCAGGCATCTTGCTGGGACTGATGATTTTGCCGACAATGATCGGTGTTATGGAACCGGCGCTGGCGCAGGTGCCGGCATCGTATTATGAAGGTGCGCTGGCGTTGGGCGCAAGCCACGAGCGGGCCGTGTGTCTGGTGTCTGTGCCGGCGGCGTCCTCGGGCATTGTGGCCGGGGCGGTGCTTGGCATCGGGCGGGCTATCGGCGAAACGATGGCCGTGATTATGGTGGCCGGCAATCAGGCGGTTATTCCGACAGGCATTTTTGCAGGGGCGCGGACGCTCACTGCCAATATTGTTCTGGAAATGGGCTATGCGACCGGGCTGCACCGGCAGGCGCTGATTGCGACCGGGGTCGTGCTGTTTGTCTTTATTCTTATCGTGAATCTTTGTGTATCAGTGTTTTACAGGAGGGCGTCCGCATGAGGAAGTCAAGAGATGCGTTATCGTGGTTTCTGGCTCTGTTGATTAAAATGAGCGCTTTTCTGTGTGTGCTGGTCCTTGTTCTGATCATTGGCTTTGTGGTTGTCAAGGGGATTCCCAATCTGAGCCGCGGCCTTTTCAGCCTGCATTATACGAGCGATAATTGCTCCGTGCTGCCGGCGATGATCAATACCTTGTTCATGATTGTGTTATCCCTCCTGCTCTCGGGGCCGGTAGGTCTGCTTTCGGCGGTGTTTCTGGTGGAATACGCCGATCACACCGGCCCCGTGGTAGGCGTGATCAGGCTGGCGGCGGAAACGCTGTCGGGGATTCCGTCGATTGTTTACGGACTCTTCGGGCTCTTGTTTTTCTCGACGGCATGTCACATGGGTTGGTCGATGCTCTCAGGCGCCCTCACTTTGGCTCTGATGATTCTCCCGCTGCTGATGAGGACAGCGGAAGAGGCCCTGAAGTCGGTGCCACAGACGTACCGTGAAGCCAGTTTTGGCCTGGGGGCCGGAAAATTGCGGACGATTGTCCGGGTTGTGATCCCGTCTGCGGCCCGGGGAATTTTGTCCGGTGTGATTCTGGCCATCGGCCGTGTGGTCGGGGAAACGGCAGCGCTCTTATATACGGCAGGCACGATGGCCGATATCGCCGGTTTGACTCAGTCTGGCCGGACGGTGGCTGTGCATATGTATGTTCTTTCGAGTGAAGGCCTCCATATGCCGCAGGCGTATGCCACGGCGCTGGTGCTTGTGGTGATGGTCTTTGTGATCAATAAAGTCGCGGCAGTATTGGCCGGGCAGATGAAAATGGAGATATAAATTATGGCGAATATTATTGAAGTGCGGGACATGAACCTGTACTACGGGGACACACCGGCCCTGAAGCATGTGAATATGGATATACCGGAGCACCGGGTGACGGCTTTGATTGGTCCTTCCGGATGCGGAAAATCGACGTTTTTGCGCACGCTCAACCGGATGAATGATCTGATTCCTCACTGCCGTGTGGAGGGAAAGGTGATGTTTGACGGCACGGATATTTACGAGAAGGACACGGATGTGAACGCCTTGCGCAAGCGGGTGGGCATGGTGTTTCAGAAAGCCAACCCGTTCCCGATGTCCATCTACAACAACATCGCTTACGGGCCGAGAACCCACGGGATCCACAACCGGGCACAGCTTGATGAGATTGTCGAACAATCCCTGCGTGAAGCAGCCCTCTGGGACGAAGTGAAAGACCGGCTGAACGCGTCGGCACTGGGAATGTCCGGCGGTCAGCAACAGCGTTTGTGCATTGCCCGGGCGCTGGCGGTGAAACCGGATGTCCTGCTGATGGACGAAGCGACATCCGCGCTCGATCCGATTTCCACCACAAAAATTGAGGATCTGGTGCAGCGTTTGAAAGAGAACTATACGATTGTGATGGTGACGCACAATATGCAGCAGGCGGCCCGGGTGTCGGATGAAACTGTTTTCTTCCTGCTTGGCGAAGTCATCGAACAGGGGGCGACCGGTGAGATGTTCTCGATGCCCAAAGACAAAAGGACAGAAGAGTATATTACGGGGAGGTTCGGATAATACTATGAGAGATGCATTTCAGGCGGACCTGAAGCGTCTGCATACATACATGATTGAGATGGGCACGATGTGCGAAGGGTTGATTGCCGGCGCCCAGAAGGCTTTGACTGAAGGGGACAGGGCTGCGGCCGAGCGCATTATGAATAGCGGGCATACGATTGATCAGAAGGAAAAAGATATCGAAGCTTTGTGCCTCAAGCTGCTTGTCAGACAAGCCCCGGTGGCATCAGACTTACGCCATATTTCCGTGGCCCTCAAAATCATTACGGACATGGAACGGATTGGCGATCAGGCCGAGGACATTGCGGAAATCGTTCTGACCGGTGACATTCCGGCCGCTCTGGTCCGGAAGACCCGCCTGACCGACATGGCCCGGCAGGCGACAGAGATGGTGAGCGAAAGTGTGAAGGCCTACGTGCGCGAAGATGCACAGCTGGCCGGCCGTGTCATTGAGTCCGATGACACAATGGATGATCTGTTTGACGAGGTGCGCATGCATGTGATGACGATGCTTGTGGACAACCCGGATCATACGCCGCTCATTGATCTCATCATGATTGCCAAATACTATGAACGCATCGGTGATCATGCGACCAATATTGCGGAATGGGTTGTGTTTGAAGTGACGGGACACCATGACAGGACGGAGGCCGGAGTATGATTTATTGTGTGGAAGATGACCGTAACATCCGGGAATTGATTGTTTATACGCTGACATCTTCAGGACTTGACGCCATCGGTGTGGAAGACGGTCAGGCTTTGTTTGCGCTGGACAATTTGGCAGAGGCGGATTTGATTTTGCTGGATATCATGCTGCCGGGGGAAGACGGTCTGACACTTTTGAGCCGGTTGAAGTCATCTGCCCGCCTTTGTGCGATTCCGGTCATCATGATTACGGCCCGGGATGCTGAGTATGACAAAGTCACCGGGTTGAATCTTGGCGCGGACGACTATATCACAAAACCTTTTGGCATGATGGAATTCATTGCCCGGGTGAGGGCCGTTCTGCGAAGAGCGTCACAATCGCCCGTCAATAAAGATGACCTGACGTTCGGGGAGCTGTGTTTGTGCCGCAAGGCCCATCAGGTGATGTTGAGCGGCCGGCCCATTGACCTGACGCTGAAGGAGTTTGATCTCTTGTACTGCCTGCTTCTCAACCAGGGCGTGGTGATGAGCCGTCCGCAACTGTTGAATCAGGTGTGGGGGTATGATTTTGACGGGATGACCCGGACGGTGGATGTACATATCAGGACGCTCAGGCATAAACTGGGCGCTTTTGGCCATCACATTATGACAATCCGCGGGGTCGGCTATAAACTTGCGTAGGAGATGCATAATGAGACGTGTGATTTTCAGAACATTTTCCCTGGTCGTGGTGGCCGCCGTGCTGCTGTGTGCCGGGATGATGGAATGGATGGCCTATGACCGCACGCTGCAGATGCTGGAGACATCGTCAGCGGAAATGACCGCTGTGCTTGCGGAGGCTGTTGAAGGCGGAAAGCTCAGTGACGCACTTGGATCTTCTGCTTCTGCCCGTGTGACTGTCATCGAAAAGAATGGAACGGTGAGCTTTGATTCAGAGGCGGATCAGACCACGTTGGAAAACCACGCCGACCGGCCGGAAGTGGTTGAGGCCGTCAGGACGGGACATGGCAGTGCCCTCCGGCAATCCGCAACGTTCGGCGAGCAGTGTTATTATGATGCGCGCAGGCTTGGTGACGGGCGGGTCATCCGTGTGATGTACACCATGAAGAGCTTCTGGAATTTCATGCTTTCCGGACTGGCGCCGGCCATCAGTGTAATCACGCTTTTGATACTGGGTGCCGTTTTGGCGACGGATGCGCTGACCCGGCGTATTGTTGGTCCCCTCAACCGGATTGATCCGGAACACCCTTTGGCCCATCAAGATGCAGTGTATGACGAACTGATGCCATTATTGAAGATGATGGACCGGCAAAACAAAGATATTCAGAAGGGCTTTGATGAACTTCTCAGGCAAAGGCAAGACTATATGGCTATTACTGAACATATGCGCGATGGGCTGATTGTGACGGATACAGAAAATATTCTCTCGGTCAATAAAGCCGCCCAGCGTCTGTTCAATGTCACGCCGGATATGTGTATTGGCCGTGATGTCGGCGCCATGGATAAGCAAGACGTGCTGACAGATGCTTTTCTCGAAGCCCGCCGCAATCAGGCGTGCGAACACTTGTGGAACCGGGGTGGGTACGTCTATCGTCTGCAGGCTTCGCCGGTGCATGATCCGGTGACGGACGGACTGCGGGGCGTGGTGATTTTGATTGTGGATATTACGGATCAGGCCCGCGCGGAATCCCTCCGCCGCGAATTTACCGCCAACGTCTCCCATGAGCTCAAAACCCCGTTGATGTCTATTTCCGGGTACGCAGAACTTATTCAAACCGGAATGGCGGCCCCGGACGTGATTTCTGATTTTGCCGGGCGGATCCACGCTGAAGCTTCGAGGCTGCAGGCGATGGTGGAGGATATACTCAAACTCTCGCGTCTGGAAGAGTCACCGCGACCTGCCGGGGAGGAAGAGGTGCGTCTTGATGACTTGTGTGCGGATGTGGCTGAGGCGCTGACCGGTTTGGCGGCGGTGCACCATGTGTCCGTGACGCTGAATGTCATGCCTGTTACATTGAAAGGCACATGGGCCATACTTTATGAACTTGTTTATAATCTTGTGGACAATGCCATCAAATATAATGTGGAAGGCGGAAGTGTGACTGTCAGTCTGACAAACGACACAGAACGGGCTGTTCTGGAGGTCAGGGATACCGGCATCGGGATTGATCCGGACGATCAAAAACGTGTGTTCGAAAGGTTTTACCGCGCGGACAAGAGCCGCTCGGCACACACGGGCGGGACAGGCCTGGGACTGTCCATTGTCAAACATGCAGCAATGGTCCATCAGGCGAGTGTTGAACTTCAGTCAGTCCGGGGGAAGGGCACTTTGATTCGCGTTACTTTCCCAAAGGCCTCCGGGTCCGGTGACGATGTGATGTCAATGTGACATGCACTCACAATCCGGTGAGGAAATCGCTTCCAAAAAAGACTATACAATTTTGGATATTTCGGGTATACTTAACGCGGGTGAATACCTGAGACACATTTGCATTTGAAAAAGGAGGACGAAAAAGAAATGTACAAGATTATGTTATGCTGCGCAGCCGGTATGTCCACATCCCTGCTCGTCACTAAAATGCAGAAAGCCGCTGAGGCACAGGGCATCGAAGCCAAAATCTGGGCCGTAGGTGCAAACGAAGCGAAAGAAAACGGCAAGGACGCTGACGTCGTTCTGCTTGGCCCGCAGGTTCGTTATCTCGAAAAGACGGTCAAGGCTGAAGTCGCTCCGACTCCGGCAGCTCTGATCGACATGAAAGCTTATGGCAAGATGGACGGCGAAGCTGTTCTGAAGATGGCCATGGACATGATCGCAGAAGCAGGCAAATAAGGACTTGTTTTCTATGAACCGGGAAATCCCGGTTCTCTTTTTTTGTCCGGACCGGTGTTTGCTTTCGCTGTTGAGGCGGCGGGATAATTATGTTATGATGTCGGTGAATATGGGGCGAGGTGAGGCGTTTTGCAGAACAACAGGCAAATCAAAAAAAGAAGAAAACGCATGGCCTGGGTGACCGTGATTCTGATCCTGGTTTCCGTGTTTATGCTCGTGGCGCAGATTGAGTCGATTCCGTACTCGAATGTGCTGCGTGACACGGTGGCCAACGTGGAATACTATGTCATCAAGGCGCCGTTGTCCTTTGTGCAGGATGTGTTTTCCGAGTACAACGACTTGAAGTACGTGTACCGCGAAAACAAGCGCCTGAAACGGTCTTTGGACAACTATGCGAAACAGCTGGCGCTCAACGATGCGTTGCAGGAAGAACTCGACGAACTCAAAGAGCTCACCGGCAATGATTCGCTGGCGACGGATTATAAAGTGAAATACACCGAGGTCATCCAGCGTGATGCGGAAAACTGGGACAACACAATCATCGTGAATGCCGGCAAGAATGACGATGTCGAAGAAGGCATGGCAGTCATCACATCCTCCGGGGTGGTCGGTTATATCAGTGAAGTCTCGGCGATCAGCTCGGAGGTTACGCTGTACACGTCCGAAAACAACAAAGTCCAGCTCCCGGTCCAGTTCAAGTCCGATGATGAGACGTACTATGGGCTTTTGAACAGTTATGATGTGGAATCAGGCACGTTCCAGGTGTCCATTCTCTCCACGGTTGAAGACAAGGTTACGACCGGCGGTAATGTCATCACGTCGGGTCTGGGCGGCTCGAACGGGGCGCCGAAGGGACTTCTGCTCGGCACGGTGACCGGTTATTCGGCCGGGGACAATGCCACGGGGAAAACAATCACGGTGGAACCGGCGGCGGATTTCGACTCGATGAACTACGTGGCCGTGGTCAAGAGGTCGTCGTAGTATGAGAGACTCGGACAGACATCTGCTGATTTGTTTCCTGATCATGATCGTCTGCTTCATGATCGACAGCGTGATTTGTTACTTCTTGCCCTACAACCTGACAAAGGTGGGTTGGAACTTCGTGCCGTCGGTCGGGATGCTGATGTTCATGCTTGTGGTCATGACGATCCACGATCCATCTTCCCGCTTCTTCTTCGCGACGATCTGCGGGCTGTGGTACAGTATTTGCTACTCGAGCGGGCTTCTCATCTACGTGCTTATTTACACCCTGATTTGCTTTGTGCGCAGCTACATCTACCGCAATGACAATATCACGGTGCCGGAGTATCTGATCTTTGCGGCCATCGCGCTGATTGTGAAGGAAACATCTGTTTATTATCTGATGATTGTGACGAAAACGACGTATTTGTCACTCGAAGTGTTCGCCAAATACCGGCTGCTCCCGACGGTGGGCATCAACCTTGTCCTCGGGATTGTGGTGTTCGTGGTGTACACAATGTTCAATTTCAAAATCGAGGCCGATCCTTTCGAAAACGAGGCGTAATGTTTTTGAAAGGGGCATCGGCCTTTTTTGGTGTTTTGACCTTGCATTGCGGGTCGCTGTGTGGTAATGTAAGCAAGGTGTTGAAAATTACACACACTGCGGATTCACGCGCCGGGTGCCCGGAAAGGGTGGTTCGTGTTCGAAACAGTGGAGGAAAAAAACAAAAGGAGGAATTCACACTATGGCAGTACTTTCGATGAAGAAATTGCTGGAAGTCGGTGTTCATTTCGGACACCAGACAAAGAGATGGAACCCGAAAATGGCTCCGTACATCTTTACAAGCCGTAATGGCATTTACATTATTGACCTGAAGAAGTCTTCGGAAAAGATCGATGAAGCGTATGAAGCAATGAAGCAGATCACGCTGGCAGGCGGTAAGGTCCTGTTCGTCGGCACGAAGAAGCAGGCCATTGAAGCCGTCAAGGAAGAAGCAGAACGTTCCGGTTCTTACTATGTCAACAGCCGTTGGCTCGGTGGTACGCTCACGAACTTCAAGACAATCCAGAAGAGAACGAAGAGACTCATCGAACTCGAAACAATGGATGAAGATGGCTCGATGGACGAGAAATACACGAAGAAGGAAGCCATCCTGCTTCGTAAAGAAGAAGCCAAGCTCCAGAAGAACCTTGGTGGTATCAAAGACATGAACAAGCTGCCTGATGCGCTGTTTGTCATCGACCCGAAGGTTGAACACAACGCCGTTGCAGAAGCGCATATCCTGAACATCCCTGTCTTCGGTATCGTAGACACGAACTGTGACCCGGATGACGTTGATTACATCATCCCGGCCAACGATGACGCAATCCGCGCCGTCAAGCTGATCACTGCCGCTATGGCAGACGCAATTTGCGAAGCCAAGAATGAACCAACGACGGTTGCATATGCCAAGGATGAAGATGAGAAGGAAGTCACGATGAATGACGCCGTCGCATCCGTTGAAGAATCCAGAAGCCGCGGTCCGAGATACAAGAACCAGTACAGAAACCGCAACAACAACAGAGGCAATCGTCAGAACGGCCCGCGCAACAATAACAACAACGCGCAGTAATCCACAATCCAAGGGAAGCTGAACAAGCTTCCCTTTATAAAAAATAAGAAAGAAGGAGAAAAGAAATGGCAGTAAGCGCTAAATTAGTCAAAGAATTACGTGAAAAAACCGGTGCCGGCATGATGGACTGCAAAAAGGCCCTGGATGCCACGGACGGTAACCTCGAAGCCGCATTCGACTGGCTCCGTGAAAAAGGTATCGCCAAGGCCGCTAAGAAAGCAGGCCGTATCGCTGCAGAAGGTCTGTCCGCATTCGAAATCAACGGTAACGTCGCTTCCCTCGTAGAAGTCAACTCCGAAACTGACTTCGTCGCCAAGAACGAAGAATTCAAGGAACTCGTTGCTCTCGTGGCCAAGAAGGTCGCAGAATGCAAACCGGCAACGACGGAAGAAGCCCTCGCCATCGACGTTGATGGCAAGACGCTCGACATCGTCATCGCTGAAAAATCCGGTAAGATCGGTGAAAAACTCAGCCTCAGACGTGTGACGGTCATGGAAAAGAACGACGAAGAAGTTTTCGGTGCATATTCCCACATGGGTGGCACTGTTTCCGCCCTCGTGAAGCTCGCCGGCACGGACGAAGTCAAGGCGAAGGACGTCGCTATGCACGTGGCTGCATCCGCACCACAGTACATCCAGGAAGAAGACATCCCTGAAGACGTACGTGAAAGAGAACTCACTGTCCTCAGAACGCAGGCCGAGGAAGAAAACGCCGCAGCCGCCAAACCAAAACCGGCTCAGATTCTCGAAAAGATCATCGCCGGCCGTATGAAGAAGAACTTCAAGGAAATCTGCCTGAACGATCAGCCGTTCATCAAGAACCCGGATCAGACGGTCGCTCAGTATGTCGGTGACAACACGGTTCTCGCTATGGCCCGCTACAAAGTTGGCGAAGGCATGCAGCATCGTGAAGAAGATTTCGCAGCTGAAGTTGCAGCCCAGATGAAGGGTTAATCTTTCCGAAACACAAAGGCAGCTCCGGCTGCCTTTTCTTGACGTTTGTACGCGTTGTCTGTAAAATGTGTACTAGTAAACAAGGAGGCTGTGTATGGCAATCAAACGCATCCGCATCTACAACAATACTGAGAAATTCAATACCGAGGAAGACCCGGGTTTTGAAGTGGAACAGCGTCTGTCCATCAACGACGACGGCCGTGTCCAGCTCATGACCAAAACATACGGTGAAGGCTACCCGCGCTATGCGAAAGGGCGCAAGGAAGTGTGTGAAGTGGAACCGGAAGTTATTCAGGACATCTTCGCCAGGCTTCATGAAGCTCTGGAAAACCAGCCGAAGTACGGCATCGTGCCCGGTTACGGCATGTACGAGCTTTCCGTTCAGGACACGCGCAATGCGACCCGTGAATACTATGGGTCCATGACCGGTGTGCTTCACGACATGACGGACTACATCCAGCGCCGCATCCCGATTGACGGCCTGGCATTATTTGGTTAAGAGAGAATCTGCGGATTCTCTTTTTTTCTTAAGTCATGTTGGCCGGCACTTATGATTTCCTAACCTTTTATTGCTTGTTTCCCCTGTAATCTTCAAGTAAACTGTAGTAGAGGAATATCAGTAATATAGTGAAGGTGGGCTTTATGAGAAGAATTAAGTTTGTTATTCCTGTTCTGATGTGTGTGCTGGCACTGACAATGTTCGGTGCGTCGGATGTTGACGCCAAATCGGGCATCACGGTCGGAATCGGGCAGACATACCAGTTAACGCGTAAGAATGCGACCTGGTCATCAAAAAACAAAAAGATCGCGACGGTGTCCAAGAAGGGACTTGTCAAAGGGAAGAAAAAAGGCAAGACCACAATCACGGCTAAGGTCGGGAAGAAGACCTATAAGTACACGGTCACAGTCAAAACAATCAAAACCAAATCCATTAAAATCAAGACATCATCCAAAAAGATGGAAGCCGGGAAAACACTGAAGCTCAAGGGCGTGGTGAAACCGACAAACTCCACCCAGAAGATCACGTGGTCCTCGGGTAATAAAAAGGTGGCTGCGGTATCGGCCAACGGGGTTGTGACCGGGAAAGACAAGGGCACAGTGACCATCACGGCCAAGTCCGGGAAGAAAAAGGCCAAAGTGAAAATCAAGGTCACGAAGGTCGCCGTCACGAAGGTGACTGTTTCCGGTAAAAGCAGTGTGAAGGCCGGCAGTGCCGTAAAGCTTGAGGCCAAGGTCGAACCGGATAATGCGTCCCTGAAAACAGTGACATGGACATCTTCCAACAAGAAGATTGCCAAAGTGTCATCCAATGGAAAAGTGACTGGTGTGAAGGCCGGCAAGGTCACCATCACCGCCACGGCGGACGGGGTCAAAGCCACGTACATTGTGACTGTGAAAACCGCAATCTCTCTCAACCAAACAACGATGACGAAATACGTTGGCCGGACGGGCACACTGAAGGCCACGGTGAAAGGATGCAATGGCACGGTCAAGTGGACATCCGCCGATAAAAATGTGGCGACAGTATCTTCGGATGGTGTTGTGACGGCGATGAAGGCCGGTTCCACAAAAATAACCGCAACCGTTGATGGTGTTTCTGCGTCATGTAAGGTGAAGGTTAATAATTTGCCTTTACATGATCAAACCCGTTTGATTGCCCACCGTGGGTACAACGCCCTGTATGCGGAAAACTGTATGGAGGCTTTCAGCCATGCGTTTGAAGGAGGCCATGACGGCGCTGAGACCGATGTCCAGCTGACGAAGGACGGGGTGCTGGTGCTGATTCATGACGATACGATTGACCGGACCTCGGACGGCACCGGGAATGTAGCGGACATGACCTACGAAGAGCTCAAGAAGTACAATTTCGGTGCGTACAAGGATCAGGAAGCGTCCATCGTGACCCTGGAAGAATTCCTTAAAGCCGGGAAGACGGCGGGGAAACTGATGAATGTGGAAATCAAGGTTGAAGCGACGGCGGGCACGGTCAAGAAGACGTGTGCGATGATTAAGAAGCTGGGATGCGAAGACCTCGTGTTCTTCTCCTCCGGGAAAACGGGCATTTTGACTGAAATCCGTGAGTATATGCCGGATGCACCTCTTTATCTCATCGCATACAATAATGCCAACTTCGACCAGGCCATCCGGAATATTTTAAACAACGATTTTGAAGGCGTTGTGGGCCATAAAGCCAAACTGACGGATGCGAAGATTTCGGAACTCAGATCCAAGGGTGTTGCGATTGGCGTATGGACGGTGAATGATGAAGATACGTTTGATCATTACAAGGATCAGGGTGTTGACTTTATCATCACAGATACTTATTTTGAACATTAACTGATCTGTAGGGGAAGAAGGAGACATTATGAAGAGAAGGATTATTATCACATTTCTGGTAGGGCTATTGACGGGCGTTATACTAACGCTCGGCAGTCTGGATTTGGATGCCAAGGGGCTCACGTTAACCAGAACTTCACTCACAACTTATGTCGGTTCTCAAACGACGCTGAAAGCCAAAGGGACCAAAAAGGTCACGTGGTCATCCTCGGATTCCAAGGTAGTGAAGGTCACGTCCAAAGGGGTGGTCAAGGCCTTAAAAAACGGGACAGCGGTTATTACCGCAAAATCCGGTGAGTCTGAAGAGACCTGCAAGGTCACGGTCAGGAATCCGAAGCTTTCCAAGACTTCTTTGAAGCTGGCGCTCACGAAGACTAAAACACTCTCTGTCACTGATGGCGGGAAGGTGAAGTGGTCATCCTCCAACAAGCGCATTGCGACTGTGTCGCAAAAGGGCGTGGTGAAGGCGAAGAAAGCCGGGACAGTGACCATCAAAGCCAAAACACTCGGGAAAACCCTGAAGTGCAAGGTCTCGGTCAAGAACCCATCGCTCTCCAGTAAGACGATGACACTGGCATTAACTCATGAGAAACCCCTGAAGGTGAACTATGGCTACGGGACGATCAAATGGTCCTCGTCCAATAAGAAAGTTGCCAAGGTGAACGCCAAGGGTGTTGTGACAGCGGTCAAAAAAGGCACAGCGACAATTACGGCCAAGGTTGGGAAGAAAAAGCTGAAATGCAAGGTTACGGTGACCAGGCTCGGCTATAAGAAAATCGCGGTGGCGTCCAAACCTGACACGACGTCGTACTACGAAGGCCACGACCTCGATGTCTTGGGCGGACAGA
>Ga0065709_1005875_pt1 | contig 81625 bp, 67 predicted proteins | sample Hoacrofraction14_2_FD_59096 | JGI IMG/M metagenome (GOLD analysis project Ga0065709, IMG submission 59096) | Hoatzin crop microbial communities from Cojedes, Venezuela, sample from fiber fraction 14 v1 | ecosystem: Host-associated > Birds > Digestive system > Esophagus > Crop | place: Venezuela...
CCAGGGTCGGCGTTGTTGGGGCGCTCGCTGGCGTCGGGCTCCACCCACGGCTGCTCAATCTGGAAATCGTGGGGCAGGTCAACCGTTCGCCAATCGGCGTCGCTCAGGCTCTCCGCCGCGGCGTTCTCGGCATCGCCAGCGTGGAACTTCCAGCCGTAGTTGAGGGGAATGACCGTGCGCACTTGCGGTTGCTCGTTCGCAGACTTCCGCTTTTGCGCTGCAGCGCTTTGCGTGAGCAGCAATGTCAGCAAAAGCAGGAGAAAGTGTGTTTTTTTCATAAAAATCGGGCGTTTTTGTTTCAACTTGTTGCAAAGGTAAACAATAATTTCTAATTTTGCACAGAAATTCGGAAATTATATGACTGACGAACGCACATCGGAGGCGGTGGAACTGCTGCAACGGCTCATTCAGACGCCCTCGCTCAGCCGCGAGGAAAGCAGCGCCGCCGACCTCATCGAGCGCTTTCTGCGCCAGAAAGGCCTGGAGCCGCAGCGCAGCGGAAACAACGTCTGGGTGGTGTCGCAGCGCTTTTGCGACGACTGGCCCACGCTGCTGCTCAACGCCCACATCGACACCGTGAAGCCGGCGCAGGGCTGGACGCGCGACCCCTTCGTGGCAACGCTCGAGGGCGACCGCCTCTACGGCCTCGGCGCCAACGACTGCGGCGGCGGACTCGTGGCGCTCATGCAGGTTTTCCTGCGCCACGAAATGACTACGGCGGCGCAAACTGCGAGCGAAACGGCGGCGCAAATGCCTTTCAACCTCATCTATTTGGCCTCGGCCGAAGAGGAAGTGTCGGGCAAAAACGGCATCGAGAGCGTGCTGCCGCAGTTGCCGCACATCGATTTCGCCATCGTCGGCGAACCCACTGGTCTGCAACCCGCTGCCGCGGAAAAGGGACTGATGGTCATCGACGCCACGGCCCACGGACGCGCTGGTCACGCCGCTCGCAATGAGGGTGACAACGCCATTCTCCATGCCTTGCGCGACATCCAACTGCTCAGCGACCCCGCCAACGGCCTTTTCCCCAACGTTTCGCCCCTGCTCGGTCCTGTGAAGACCACTGTGACCATGATTCAGGCTGGCAGCCAGCACAACGTTATCCCCGATGCCTGCACCTTCGTCATCGACGTGAGAAGCACTGACCAATACGGCAACGAGCAGATTCTGAATACGTTGCAGCAAAGCCTGACGAGCGAGCTCCACGCCCGCAGCCTGCGCCTCGCTCCGTCGGGACTGCCTGCCGACCACCCGCTTTTGCGCCTCTGCCAGTCGCTCGGCCTCAAGCCCTTCGGCTCGCCCACGCTCTCCGACCAGGCCCTCATGCGTTTCCCCAGCCTCAAGCTCGGTCCAGGCGAGAGCGCCCGCTCCCACACCGCCGACGAATACATTTGCGTAAGCGAAATCGCCGCCGCCATCGCCCTCTATAGCCAACTGCTCGACAGGGCAGGGGAGTGGCTCGCTAAAAGTTTGTAACTATCGGCTTTAACTTCTCAATTCTCAAAAACTTAAAAAACTCACCAATATGAAAGATTACAAAGACGCATTGCAAGACGACATCGCTGTCGACGAGCAACAATTCCAACTTCCTGAGAACGCTTTTCGCGAACTCAAACCTGGCGAAGAGTACGTGCCCATCATGAAGCCTGGGCAGACCTACCCCGAAGTCAATGCCTGGAGCGTGACCTGGGGCGTAGTCATGGCCGTCATCTTCAGCGCCGCAGCCGCCTATCTGGGCCTGAAAGTGGGCCAAGTGTTCGAGGCCGCCATCCCCATCGCCATCATCGCCGTGGGCGTGAGCACCGCCACCAAGCGCAACAAGGCGCTCGGCGAGAACGTCATCATCCAGAGCATCGGCGCCTGCAGCGGAGCCGTCGTGGCCGGAGCCATCTTCACCCTTCCCGCCATCTACATCCTGCAGGCCAAGTACCCCGAAATGACCGCCTCGTTCCTCAACGTCTTCCTCAGCTCACTCCTTGGCGGCATCATCGGCATCCTTTTCCTCATCCCCTTCCGCAAGTATTTCGTGAAGGAGATGCATGGCAAATACCCCTTCCCCGAAGCCACCGCCACCACGCAAGTGCTGGTGAGCGGCGCAAAGGGCGGCAGCCAGGCCAAGCCGCTGCTCATTGCCGGACTCGTCGGCGGCCTCTACGACTTCATCGTCGCCACCTTCGGCCTGTGGAACGAAGTCGTCACCACCCGCATCGTTCCCCTCGGCGCCGCATTGGCCGACAAAACCAAACTCGTCTTCAAGTGCAACACCAGCGCCGCAGTGCTCGGCATGGGCTACATCATCGGCCTGAAATACGCCTTCATCATCTGCATGGGTTCGCTCCTCGTGTGGTGGATTCTCGTGCCAGGCATGGCGCTCCTTTGGGGCGACCAGGTGCTCAACCAGTGGAACCCCGCCATCACCGACACCGTGGGCAGCATGACGCCTGAGCAAATCTTCACCAACTACGGAAAGAGCATCGGCATCGGCGGCATCGCCATGGCCGGAATCATCGGCATCGTCCGCTCTTGGGGCATCATCAAAAGCGCCGTGGGCCTCGCCGCAAAGGAAATGGGCGGCAAAAAGACCCAGAGCGCCGAAGAAGTGCGCACCAACCGCGACCTCTCCATGAAAATCATTGCCTTCGGAAGCATCGCCGCCCTGCTCATCACCTTCATCTTCTTCTGGCTCGGCGTCATGGACAACCTCACGCAGGCCATCGTCGCCATCGTCCTCGTGGCCGTCATCGCCTTCCTCTTCACCACCGTGGCCGCCAATGCCATCGCCATCGTGGGCAGCAACCCCGTCAGCGGCATGACGCTCATGACCCTCATCCTCGCCAGCGTGGTCATGGTGGCAGTAGGCCTCAAAGGTCCTGGCGGCATGGTCGCAGCGCTCGTCATGGGCGGCGTGGTTTGCACCGCGCTCAGCGTGGCTGGCTCGTTCATCACCGACCTGAAAATCGGCTACTGGCTCGGCACCACGCCCAAAAAGCAAGAAGGCTGGAAGTTCCTCGGAACGCTCGTCAGCGCAGCAACCGTGGGCGGAGTAATCATTTTGCTCAACAAGACCTACGGTTTCAATCCCGACGTGGAAGGACACCTCGTGGCGCCGCAGGCCAACGCCATGGCGGCCGTCATCGACCCCCTCATGAGCGGCACCGGCGCGCCCTGGCTGCTCTACGGCATCGGCGCCGTCATCGCCCTCATCCTCACCTTCTGCGGCATCCCCGCCCTCGCCTTTGCACTGGGCATGTTCATCCCTATCGAACTCAACATTCCGCTGCTCGTGGGCGGCGCCATCAACTGGTGGGTAACCACCCGCAGCAAGGACGCCGAAGTGAACAAAGCGCGCGGCGAAAAGGGCACGCTCATTGCCAGCGGACTCATCGCCGGCGGCGCACTCATGGGCGTGGTCAGCACACTCATCCGCTTCTTCGCAGGCGACCTCTCGCTTTCGGAATGGCTCGCCAATCCGCTCAGCGAGGCAGCCGCGCTCGTGGCTTACATCCTCCTCATCGCCTACTTCGTCATTGCAACGAAATCGAAGAAAACTCAAAACGCATAAACTTACAAACTCAAACATAAAAAATGGGGCAGACCATTGCGGTCTGCCCCATTTTTTTATGCCTTTTTTGCGCCACCCAGCACTTTTGGGCAGGGCGGAGGTCGAAACTTTCGCGCCAATCACCTCATCCTTCAGGCAGCACAGCCAGAAACGCTGCCAACGGGGAGGCGGAAGTGCCTGACGGGAAAGCGGAAGTGACTGTTGGGGAGGCGGAAGTGCCTGTCGGGAACGGAAAAGTGCCTGTCGGAAACGGAAAAGTGCCTGTCGGGAACGCTTTAGTGCCTGATGCGGAGAAAAACGGGCGCAGTGATTTTCAAAAACGACTGCGCTCGTTTTCCGAAACGACTGCAGTCGTTTTTGGAAACGGCCGCAGTCGTTTTGCGAATGCCGCCCGCCGTTTTCCGTTTTCGCCGAAGCGGGGGCGGCTGTGGAAAGTGAATTCCGGCGAACTGCTCAATCGGCAGCCGCGCTGCGGCGTGGAATTCCGGCGCCTTAGCGGAGGGTGATTTCGAATACGGGGGCGATGGCGTTGCAGGGTGTTTCGGGCAGCGTCACCGTCAGGCCGTAGATGGTTTGCTCGAACTTCACCTTGCCGTGGCCGAGGAGCCGCACGCGCTTCACGTCGATGAAGCCGTTTTTGGGTCCTGCGGCAAGGCGGTCGAAGGTGAAGGTGCGGCCGTCGGGCCAGCGCATGATGGTGGCGTAGATGGTTTTGGCCGGTGCCTCAGCGTCGCTCTTGGTGAGTTTGTTCTTGAACGATTGCACCATTTTGGCGCCCTTGCTGGTCTTTTGCACGTAGCGCACGTCTTGGGCGCTGTAGTCGTTCTTTTCGTTGAAGCCCTGTGCGTTGAGTTTCTTGGGGTTGTCCACCTGCGGGCCTTCGCCGCACACGCGCCAGGGCCTTGTGCCGTAGATGCTTTCGCCGTTCTGGTCCATCCACGCTTTGATGCCGCTGAGCACTTCGCGCTCCTTCTCGTCGATGGTTCCGTCGCTGCGGATGGGGATGCTGAGGAGGAGGTTGCCGTTTTTGCTCACCACATCGACGAGCATGTCAATGACCTGCTGCGCGCTTTTGTAGTGGCCGCGCTCGTAGATGCCGCGGTCGTAGTGCCACGAGCCGATGCAGGTGCAGGTTTGCCAGTATTCCGGCTGAATGTCTGCCGGCACGCCGCGCTCCACGTCCCAGAGCATGGCCGCCTTCTGGTTGGGTTCCAAGATTTTGCCCATGACCACGCAGTTGCCGTCCATGTGGTTGTAGTAGTGCTTGAGGATGTCGAGGCCCACCTGGTTGTCGAGGTAGTAGAAGGGCAGCACGGTGTCGTCGAAGTAGAGCATGGCGGGCTCGAAGCGGTTGATGGCGTCGATGACGCGGTTCTGGAACTTCTGCTTGTAGGCTTCAGAGGGCGCTTCGCCAATGTCCTGCCATTCCCAGTGCGTGCCGCCGCTGGTGCAGCGCTTGTGGCGCTGCGCGTAGAGTTCCTGCGGGTCGAGGCCGTCCCACCAGAGTCCTGCTCCGTCGGCCTTGGTGAGGTTGCCGTCGAAGTCTTGGCTGCCTTCGAGCCAGGTCCAGGCGTGGCTGCCGTGCATGCTGATGCCGAGCGGCAAATCATACTTTTTGCATGCTTCGGCCCAGCCCTTCACGATGTCCTTCTTGGGCCCCACGTTCACGCTGTTCCACTCCTGGTAGGGGTTCTCCCAGAGGTCGAAATTGTCGTGGTGCTGGCCGAGCGTGAAGAAGTAGCGCGCGCCCACCTCCTTGTAGAGTTTCACGAGTTCGTCGGGGTTCCAGTTTTCCGCTTTCCAGGCGTTGCAGAGGTCTTTGAGTCCGAAATCCTTGGGGTCGCCAAAGGTTTTCACGTGGTAGTTGTACTGCCAGCCGCCCTTTTCATACATGCCGCGGCCGTACCAGTCGCCGCTCTCGGCCGCGCACTGCGGGCCCCAGTGGGCCCAGATGCCGAACTTGGCGTCCTTGAACCATTCGGGGCATTCCCACTGCGCGAGGCTTTCCCAGTTGCTGTCGTACTTTCCGCTGTCCACTTGCTCGTTCTGGGCAAGCGCCAGCGCGGTGCCTGTGGCGGCGAAGAGGGCCGTGAGCAGCAGGCGTTTCGTCTGTTTTTTGCACATAATTAATATAGGTGTTGTGGTGAAAAATGATTTTATCGCTGCAAAAATAGCGGTTTTTTGGCGAAAGCGCAATGAAAAAAACGTGAAAAAATAGGACAAAATTGACATTTTTGCCCCATGGCGGTTGCGGAAGTTGGCGGAAATGGTTGCTTTGCAGGCGGCTTGCGGTCAGAGTTTCGGCCAGAAATTCAGGCGCTGCGCCCAGGGTTTGACGGCGTAGCGGCCGATGGGCTGGGCAATGAGCGCGCCGAGGGCATCGGCCAGAAAGTCCTGCACGTCGCCGCTGCGGCACGTGGTGAGGTAGGCCTGCCAGAGTTCGAGCCCGCCGCCCAGGAGGATGGGCATGAGCAGCGTGAAAACCCACTGCCAGCGCGGCGCAGGCGGCGCGGCGAGGGCGGGGGAGTGGCGGTGCATGTCGTAGAAAACGGTGAGCGCGATGCCCAGATACATGACGATGTGAATCCATTTGTCGTAGAACGGCACCTGCTGGATGGGCTTCACCTCGGGGATGGGGATGACGCTGAGGATGAACACGACGGCGACGGCCAAAATGGACCAAAAATAGTGTTTGCAAAAGCGTTTCATGCTGAAATCTTCCAAATTTTGTGCAAATTTACGGAAAAAGTGGTAAATTTGCAGCAAAATTGACGTTTAACTTTCATTTTGACCATATAAAACCATGGCAACGCGCGAAAATTTCGGCAGCAAACTCGGCGCAATCCTCGCCGCCGCAGGCAGTGCGGTGGGGCTGGGCAACATCTGGCGCTTCCCCATTGAGACGGGGCGCGGGGGCGGTGCCGCCTTCATCCTCATCTACATCGGCTGCATCCTCGTGCTTGGCTTCCCCGTGATGCTGAGCGAATTTCTCATTGGCCGCCACACGCAGAGCAACACGGCGCGCGCCTACCAGAAACTGGCGCCCGGCACGCAGTGGAAGTGGGTGGGGCGCCTCGGCGTGTTCACCGGTTTTTTCATCCTGAGCTACTACGCCGTGGTGGCGGGCTGGACCATGATGTACGCGTTTCTCGCCCTCACCAACCAGTTTGCCGGCCACACCGCCGACGATTTTCCGAAGATTTTCAGCGACTTCTCGAGCAATTGGTGGCAGCCCATCATCTGGCTCGTCCTCTTCATCCTGCTCACCCACTACGTCATCGTGAAAGGCGTGACCAAAGGCATTGAGCGCTGGAGCAAAGTGCTGATGCCCATGCTGTTCCTCATCGTCGCCATCCTCGTGGTGTGCGCCGTGATGCTGCCAGACGCTGGCGCGGGACTGGAATTCCTGCTCAAGCCCGACTTCTCGAAAGTGAACGGCCGCGTGGTGCTCAACGCCATGGGGCAGGCCTTCTTCTCGCTCTCCCTTGGCATGGGCTGCCTCTGCACCTACGCCTCCTATTTCGACCGCCAGACCAACCTGGCGAAGACCGCTGGGCAAGTCATTTTCATCGACACCGTCATCGCCCTCATGGCCGGATTCATCATCTTCCCCGCCATGTCGTCGGTGAACTACTCCCTCAGGCCCGAAGACATCGGCCCGTCGCTCATCTTCATCACCCTGCCCAACGTCTTCAGCCAAGCCTTTGCCAGCGTGCCCTGGCTGGGCTACATCTTCAGCGTGCTGTTCTACCTGCTGCTCATCGTGGCCGCGCTGACCAGCACCATCTCCATGCACGAGGTCGTGACCAGCTACATGTCGGAGGAATTCGGCATGAGCCGCACCAAGGCCGCCAGCGTGGAGACCAGCTGCAGCATCATCCTCGGCATCCTTTGCTCCCTCTCCTTCGGCGTGCTGAGCGGCGTGAAGATTTTCGGCATGACCATCTTCGACTTCTTCGACTGGACGGCCTCCAACCTCTGCCTGCCCGTGGGCGGCATGTTCATCGCCCTCTTCGCCGGCTGGTACCTCGACAAGCAACTTTTCCGCGACGAAATCACCAACGGCGGCACCATCCGCGCCCCCTACTTCAAGGTCCTCATCTTCACCCTCCGCTACATCGTCCCCGTCCTCATCTTCCTCATGGAGCTCAACCTGCTGGGGATACTGAAGTTTTGAGGAGGGGAGAAGTATCTTTTCAGCGTAAAACAAAAAACAGGGCGCTCGCTTCGGTGCGGGCGCCCTGAATGTTATTGTTTTCGCGGCAGCGGTTTACTTTTTGAAGAGGAAACCGGTCTTCATGCCGTTGTAGAGCGATGCGATGCTGGAGAGGCCGCTGAGCGTGCTGTTGCCCGAGTTGGAGGCAATGCCGGTGGCGAGGTTCATCAGCTTCGTGGAGTCGAACGTGAGCGCCATCTGCGAGCCCGAAACCGACACGTAGGCGGCGGGGAAGGAGAAGAGGGTGCTCTGGATGGTGATGGTGTTGGCGCTGCTGTTGTAGCTGTAGGTGCCGGTGTAGCTCTTTCCGTTGAGCGTGAAGGAGCAGGTGTTGTCGCTGTTGAGCGTCAGTTTGAACTTGCCGCTGGTGATGCCCATTTTCTTGTAGTAGGGTTCCAGTTTGTTGACCACTGCGTTGCTGGCCACGCTGCCTCCGGCCTGTGCGAGGAGGTTGTCGCTGGTGAACTGCACGGCGGGCTCTTTGTAGGTCCAAGTGCCGACGATGGTGTTGGCGCTGGTGGTGGAGCCGAAGGCGGAGAGGATGCCGCCGATGAGGCTGCCGGCGTTGGAGATGGTGGAAACGGCTGTTCCGGCGGTGGAGCTGCCGGTTACGCCGCTAACGGCGGTGCCGAGCACGGACGAGAGGATGCCAGATGTGCCAGATGATGCTGTGGAGCCAGTTCCGCAGCCAGCGAGCAGTGCTCCGCTGAGGAGCGTTGCTGCGAGCAATGAGATTTTTTTCATGTTGAGTAAATGTTAAAAAGTGAGTATGAATGTTGATAATGGTTTCCAAATGCCACCAATCAGTTGCAAATATAGCAAATAAAAGTGAAATGGGCGGAAAAGTTGGCGTTTTTTTCGTACCTTTGCAATTAAAATACAACAGACATGCTTGAATTTATCAGTTTTGGCAGCGGAAGCAGCGGCAATTGCTACTATCTGAGCGATGGCACAGACGCGCTTTTCATCGACGCTGGCGTGGGCATACGCCGCCTGAAGCGCTATTTCCGCGATGCAGCGCTGCCGCAGAGCACGGTGCGCGGGCTGCTCATCACGCACGACCACGCCGACCACATCAAGTCGGCGTCTTATTTGGCCAGCGATTTCGATGTGCAGGTCTTTGCCACCGAGGCCGTCCATGCGGGCATGCAGCGCAACACGAACGTGGCGCAGAAGGTGAATGCCGCCCGGCGCGTGGAAATCGTGCCGGAGCAGACGTTCCGCCTGGGCACGTTTGAGGTCACGGCTTTTGAGCTGCCTCACGATTCGAACGAGAACATGGGCTATGAAATCCGCTGCGCAGGCGGCGAGGTGTTCACCGTGATGACCGACGTGGGGGCAGTGACGGAGAACGTGACGAGGCACATTCAGCGCGCCAATTTCCTGGTCATGGAGACGAACTACGACCCGCAGATGCTCACCATGGGCCCCTATCCCGAATTCCTGAAGGAGCGCATACGCGGTGGGCGCGGCCACATGAGCAACACGCTGGCGGCCAACACCTTGGCCACGTATTTCCACAAGAACCTCTACCACGTGTTCCTCTGCCACCTCAGCGCCGAGAACAACCATCCGGAGCTGGCGCGCAAGACGGTGGAGATGACCATGAAGGAATATGGCCACGAGGTGGGGCGCGACTACCAGCTCGACGTGCTCAAGCGCGGCATGCCCACCGGCCCCTTCTACTTGCAACTGCCTGAGGACAACGCTGATGCCGATGCGCAGCAATGACATTTTTGCCCACTTAAAACGATAGAAAATGCTTAAAGCAGCACTCTTTGACCTTGACGGCACCATCGTGGACAGCGAAAGCCAGTACACCCGCTTCTGGGGCGCCATGGGGCAGGAATACGGCGTGCCGGTGGAGAATTTCGCGCAGGTGATTAAGGGCACCACGCTCACGCAAATCTTCGGCCGCTACTTCCCCCACGACGACTGGCAGCGCAGCATCAAAAGCCGCCTCGACCAGTGGGAGCAAGACATGGACTACCAGTTCATTCCCGGCGCCAAAGAGCTCGTGGAGCGCCTCAGGGCGGAAGGCATCATGACGCTCATCGTCACCAGCAGCAACGACCAGAAGATGGCGGCGCTGCGCAAAAAGCTCCCCGAGGTGTGGAACCTCTTCGACCACATCGTCACCGCCGACCAGTTCGCCGCCTCAAAGCCCGCCCCCGATTGCTACCTCACGGCCATGCAGATTGCCCACGCCGAGCCCAGCGTTTGCCTCGCTTTCGAAGACACCGCCACGGGCCTGCAGGCAGCCAAGGCGGCAGGGCTCAAGACCGTAGGCATCGCCACCACGCAGCCCGCCGAGCAAATCGCTCCCTACAGCGACATCCTCATCCGCGAGTTCTCTGAGCTCAACATTGACGAAATATTGAACAAATAACAATAAACCTCTGGTTCTAAAACTTTTAAAACAATTAATCCTAAAAGAAAAATGGCTGGATATTTAGTTGAAGACCCAAGAAAAGTGACCACCCACCGCCTGCTTCAGATGAAGCAAGAAGGCAAGAAAATTGCCATGCTCACCTCCTACGACTACACCACCGCGCAAATCGTTGATGGCGCTGGCATGGATGTCATTCTCGTTGGCGACAGCGCCTCAAACGTGATGGCCGGAAACGTGACCACGCTCCCCATCACGCTCGACCAAATGATTTACCACGCCAAGTCCGTGATGCGTGCCGTGAAGCGCGCCCTCGTGGTGTGCGACATGCCCTTTGGCACCTATCAGGTGAACGCCACCGAAGGCGTCAGCAACGCCGTGCGCATCATGAAGGAAAGCCACTGCGACGCCCTCAAGCTCGAAGGCGGAGTGGAAATCATCGACACCGTGAAGAAAATCCTCGCCGCTGGCATACCCATCATGGGCCACCTGGGGCTCACACCGCAAAGCATCAACAAATTCGGCACCTACACCGTCCGTGCACGCGAAAAGGCCGAGGCCGACAAGCTCATCAGCGACGCGCACGCCCTGGAGGAGGCCGGCTGCTTCGCCATCGTGCTCGAGAAAATCCCCGCCAAGCTCGCCGAGCAAGTCACCAAGGAACTCACCATCCCCGTCATCGGCATCGGAGCCGGAGGCGCATGCGACGGACAAGTGCTCGTCGTGGCCGACATGCTCGGCATGACCACAGGCTTCTCCCCCAAGTTCCTGCGCCGCTACGCCGACCTCGCCGGCGTGATGACCGACGCCATCGGCAACTACATCACTGACGTGAAAAACTGCGATTTTCCTAACGAAAACGAGCAGTATTGACCCACGGAATTGACATTTTTCAACCCATTCTTTGGTTTTCTGAGAAAAAAAACGTAACTTTGCAGAGAACAGAAAACGCAATTAGATGGAAGCTAAGAAAAAAGTACTCTTCATCACCGGCGGCATGATGCCGTTCGTGCCAGAAACTCCAAAGTCGAAAATGGGGCGATTCCTGCCTCAGCGCATCCAGGAACAAGGACACGAAATACGCATCTTCACGCCAAAATGGGGCATCATCAACGAACGCAGAAACCAGTTGCATGAAGTCATCCGCCTCTCAGGCATGAACATCATCATTGACGAAACGGACCATCCGCTCATCATCAAGGTGGCGTCCATCCCGCAAGCGCGCATGCAAATCTACTTCATCGACAACGACGACTACTTCGTGAAGCACCGCCTCAAGGAGGGAGAGGAAGAAAGCGACGGATTCGAGGACGACGGCGAGCGCGCAGTATTCTACGCTCGCGGCGTGCTTGAAACGGTGAAAAAGCTCCGCTGGGTGCCCGACGTCGTGCATTGCCACGGCTGGATTACCTCGCTCGCGCCGCTCTACATCAAGAAAGCCTACCAGGACGAACCGTCGTTTGCCAACACCAAAGTCGTTTTCTCCGTTGCTGAGCCCGAATTCGAACAAGACCTCGGCCCACGCATGGCGCAGTGCATCCCCTTCAAGAAAATCAAGGCAGCCGACTTCAACGACGTCTGCCCAGGCAAATTCGGATACGATGAACTGCAGAAACTCGCCGTGAAATACAGCGACGCCATCATCATGGACACCCCAAAAGTGAGCGACGACGTGCTCGATTACGCCAAATCGCTCAGCCTGCCCATCCTGCCGTGCCAGAAAGAGGACAAATTCCCCGAAGCCTACAGCAAATTCTACAACAGCCTCTTCGAAGACTGACAAGACACCCCAACCCCTATGACCCCAAAACACGCTTTATCGCCACGCCAGGCGCATAAAACCATGCCCATGCTGCGACGTGCCCTGCCCGCCATGCTACTGCTACTCGCGGCGCTTTTCACCGCCTGCGACGACGACACCAACACCCTCGGCGTGGAAATCATGCCCAAATCAGACTTCGTCACCAAGCAATACACCACCTACGACGTCGAGACCCAGAGCTACGCCGTGGGCGACAGCGTGCTCGCACGAAGCAGCGTGTCCTACCTTGGGCGATACACCGACCCCGAAACCGGAACCATCATCCAGAGCGATTTTCTCGCACAATTCCACTGCCAAGAGAACTTCTCCTTCCCCGACAGCGTGACCAACGACGAAATCACCAGCGTTGAGCTCCGACTCTACATCGAAGACTTCGTGGGCGACTCACTCGCCACCTTCAAACTCAGCGTCTATCCCCTCAACAAAGTCCTCGACGCCGACCAGAACTACTACACAAACATCGACCCCACCCAATACTACGACGCCGACGCTGAACCCATCACAACCAAGTGGTTCTCCATCTCCGACCGAACCATCACCGACAGCACGCGCTGGAGCTCATCCTACACCAACTCCATCCGCATTGCCCTCCCCACAAGCGTCGGGCAAGAAATCTACAACGCCTACCGCACCAACCCCGAATACTTCGAGAACACCTCCACATTCCTCAACAGCGGACTGCCCTGCAGCAAAGGATTCTACTTCAAAGTGGAGAGCGGAGACGGCGCAATGGCATACATCGACGTATCGCAGTTCAACATCTACTTCCGCTACTACGACGAAGACTACGCCAAAGACACCACCGGCGTCTGCCAATTCGCATCGACCGAAGAAGTAGTCCAGGCCACGCGATTCGAGAACTCACGCCTCGAGCAACTCCTCGACAACGACGAAGTGACCTACGTGAAAAGCCCCGCAGGCATCTTCACGCAAGTCACACTCCCCACCGACCAAATCAACGTAGGCGACACCATCAACTCCGCAACCATCACCTTCACCCGCTACAACGACCAAACCAGCAGCGACTTCAAGCTCGCCATACCGCAGACGCTCCTCCTCGTGCGCCTCGACGACTACAACGACGGATTCTTCGAGAAATATGAACTGGCCGATGCCACCACATCATTCCTCGCCACCTTCAACTCCTCGTCAAACACCTACGAATTCTCCAACATCGCACACCTCCTCACCACCATCGTGCGCGAGAAAGCCGAAGGAACAGCCACAGAGAACGCCGACAAAGTCCTCCTCATACCCGTCGAGGCCGACTACGACTCCAGCAGCAACCTCGTGCGCCTCTCCCACGACTTCTCGCTCGCCTCGGCCAAACTCGTAGGCGGCAGCAGCGGAGGAGTCAAGCTCGAAGTCATCTACTCCACCTACAACAAATAACGCAACCGCCATACCACCACAAAAAGCAGGGCATTCGCCCTGCTTTTTTTCATGCACATACCTTCTCCAATGCCCGCGCCGCGCATCCTCCTCCGCCGCGCATGGTGCATGCCGTGGCGGCGCATGGGCAGGGGAGCGGCGAAGGAGGGGGCGGGAAATGGCGAGCGGGGAACGCTTTTGCGGCGAATAGACTGCCTGCAGTGCTTGGCGAAAATGGAAACCACTGCGGTCGTTTTGCAAAACGACCGCAGTGGTTTTTGAAAACGACCGCAGTCGTTTCCGGAATGGATGCCCGTCGTTTTCCATTCGCTCCGAAGCGGTTCTGGTTCTGCACTGCCGTGGAAGGTGAAACTGCTTGCGGCAGAAGCGAGGGTGGGGCAGGAGGAAATGTTCGGGCGCTTTGGTTTGGGCAAAAAAGAAGCGCACTCCTCGGGGTGAGGAGTGCGCTTGTGCGTTGTTGCTGTGCCTGTGCTTTGCAACCGCTGCCTTGGCGGCAAGGACAGTTTGCGGCGGCCGCTTGCAACCTAAAGGGTGGCGGCGGGCTACTCGTAGTCGGCCTTGGTGAAGGTGAAACGGGTGAGGGGGGCGCCGGTGGGCGTGCGGTAGTCGTAGATGATGTTGAGGCCAGCGTCCTTGATGTGGCGCATGTCGATGGATGACTTGACTTTCTGGAGCATCTGCTGGCGCAGCATTTCCACTTCGGGGCCGCCCTGGCGGATGCGCTCGAGCACGGCGGTGTCGGCGTTGAACGTGTAGTAGTGGATGAGGTCGTTGCTGCCGTCGTCGTGGAAGACCATGCTGTCGAGCACCACCATGCCGTCGCTGGTGATGGGCTGGGGGCAATTCCGCTGGGTGTATTCGCGTGCCTCGCGCTCAAATCGCTGGTTTTTGCTCTCTTGGCAGCTGCCCAGAAGGAGCAGGAGCGCCAGCAGGGCGGGCAGGGTTCGCAGTGCTTTCATGACGTGTAGCGTTTCTTTAGTTCGTTTTACCGAAGTCGCTGGGTTGCAACGGCTTATCATTTCATCTGACTGAGCGCTTGCCGCAGTGCCTGGGCCAGCTGGTCGGGGCAGGAGGTTCGCTTCATGCCGCAGGGAATGCCCTCGAGGCGCTTGATGACGTCCTCGGCTTTTTGTCCGCGCACCATGGTGGCCACGCCAACGGTGTTGCCTGGGCATCCGCCCATGAAGCTGACGCTTTCTATGGTGTGGTCGGCGTCGTTCACGTCGAGCTCTATGGCCTTGGAGCAGGTGCCTTGGGTGATGTATTCGAGGTGCATGGCTGCGGTGCTTATTTCATGTTGGTATAGACGTTTTGCACGTCGTCGAATTCTTCGAGGCGCTCTACCATTTTGTCGATGGTTTCGCGCTGTTCGTCGGTCACTTCCTTGAGGTCGTTGGGGACGTAGGTGAACTCGGCGCTGGTGATTTCGAGGCCTTTTTCCTCGAGGTAGGCCTGGATTTGCGCGAAGCTCTTGGGGTCGCCGTAGATGGTGATGGTTTTCTCGCCCGTTTCTTCGTCTTCTTCCTCGTCAAATTCGTCGTTCACGCCGAAGTCGATGAGGTCGAGCACCATCTCGTCCATGTCGATGTTTTCGGGCTTCTTGAAGGAGAATTGTGCGTAGTGGTCGAAGAGGTAGGCCAGCGAGCCCATGTTTCCGAGTGTGCCGTTGAACTTGTTGAAGATGCTTCGCACATCGGCCACGGTGCGTGTGGTGTTGTCGGTCAAAGTGTCCACGAACACGGCTACTCCGTGCGGACCATATCCTTCGTAGGTCATTGATTTGTAGGCACTTTTGTCTTTGCCCATTGCGTTTTTGATGGCGCGCTCAATGTTGTCCTTGGGCATGTTTTCATGCTTGCAGGTGGCGATGATGGCGCGGAGGCGCGAGTTGTTTTCGGGTTCTGGTCCGCCTTCAGCCACCGCGATGGCGATTTGCTTGCCCAGACGTGTGAATGTTTTTGCCATGTTGCCCCAGCGCTTCAGCTTGCGGGCCTTGCGAAATTCAAATGCTCTTCCCATTGGTTTAGTATGATTTTAGTGTTATTTTCCTCTGATTTTGGCGTTCAGTTCCTTGCAAAGGTTCTGTTCCAGCCGTTGCATGATGTTGTCTATTTGCTTGTCGTTGAGCGTTTTCTGCTCGTCTTGCAGGATGAAGTTGACGGCGTAGCTCTTCTTTCCGGCCTCGAGGTTCTTGCCTTCGTACACGTCGAAGAGCTTGACTTCGCGCAGGAGCTTGCGCTCGGTTTGGTAGGCCACGCGCTCCACTTCGGCGAACGGCACGCTCTGGTCGAGCAGCAGGGCGAGGTCGCGGCTCACGGTGGGGAACTTGGAGAGCTCGTAGTAGCTCACGCCTTTGCCCTTGATGAGCTTCATGACGTTGTCCCACAGGATGTCGGCGTAGTAGACTGGCGCGTCGATGTCGAGTTTGCTGGTCTGCTTCTTGCTCACGATGCCGATGGTTGCGATGGTTTTGCCGCCCTTGTTGCTGATTTGCTGCCCGCAGGCGAAGAGGTCGTTCTCGGCGGGGATGTTCTCAAAGTTGAGCGCTGCGAACGGCACGCCGAGGCGGCGGAAAATGTTGAGCACGTAGGCTTTGAGCTCGTAGATGCTGGTGGCCTCGTCGGGGTGCGCCCAGTTGCCGCTCACGCGCTTTCCGGTGAGCCACAGGGCGAGGTGGTAGTCCTCGTTGTAGGCGGCGAGAATTTGCTTGGAGGTGGCGGCGCCAGGCACGATGTTGGTCTTGTCTTGGCTGCGCTCGGCGTGGAAATAGTAGCAGTTGCCGAACTCGAAGAAGCGGAGGTCGGCGTTGCGGCGGTTGGTGTTGCGCGAAATGCTCTCAAGTCCGCCGAACAGCAGGGTTTGGCGCAGCACGCCGAGGTCCTGGCTGAGGGGGTTGAGCAGCCGCACCAGGTTTTCGCTCTTGCAAACCGCCTCCATGTCGTCGTAGTAGCTGGTCTTGGTGAGCGAATTGTTGAGGATTTCCTGGAATCCGCAGCCCACGAGCTGTTCGCCGATGAGGTTTTGCAGCTTGTGGCTTTGGTCGAGGCTGCCCTTCACGCTGAGCGACGACTTGAGCTGCGTTGGGATTTCCACGTTGTCGTAGCCATAGACGCGCAGGATTTCCTCCACCACGTCGCAGGGATGCGTCACGTCGACGCGGTAGGCCGGCACTTGCAGGCGCATGCCGTTTTCGTCTTGGCTGAGGATTTTCATGCCGAGGTTTTGGCAGATGCTCTGCATAGTGGCAACGGGTATTTCCTTGCCAACCAGGTCGTTGCAGTATTTGTAGCTGAAGTCGATGACGGCGTCTTTGGGCAGGCTGTCGTCAACGATGTCCTTGATTTCCATGGCAATTTCGCCGCCGGCGAGCTCTTTCACGAGCAGTGCTGCGGCCTTGAGGGCGTAGATTTGCCCTTGCGGGTCGATGCCGCGCTCGAAGCGGAACGAGGCGTCGGTCTGCAGGCCGTGGCGGCGCGCCGATTTGCGAATCCACGTGGGGTGGAAGTAGGCGCTTTCGAGCAGCACGTCCTTGGTGGTTTCGTAGGTTCCGGAGCCTTTTCCGCCGAAGACGCCAGCGATGCACATGGGCTCTTTCGCGTTGCAGATGGCGAGGTCGCGGTCGCTGAGCTTGTGCTCCTGACCGTCGAGTGTGACGAACGGGGTGCCGTCAGGCATGGCCTTCACCACGATTTTCTTGCCTTCCACCATGTCGGCGTCGAAGCAGTGGAGCGGCTGTCCGTAGGCCATCATGATGTAGTTCGTGATGTCCACGATGTTGTTGATGGGGCGCAGACCGATGGTTGAGAGCTTGTCTTTCAACCACTTAGGGCTTTCCTTCACTTCGCAGTTCTTCACGGTGACGGCGGCGTAGCGGGGGCATGCCTCGCTGTTCTCCACCACCACTTCGTAGTCCAGGTCGTGGTTGTCCACCTTAAAGGCATCCACGCTGGGACGGTGGAGCTGCGTTTCGTATCCGTTCTGCAGCAGCCATGCGTAGAGGTCGCGCGCCACGCCCCAGTGGGAGCAGGCGTCGGAATGGTTGGGCGTGATGTCCACCTCAATCACCCAGTCGCTCTCCAGACCGTAGTAGGTAGCGGCCGGCGTGCCGACGGGCGTGTCGGCGGGCAGCACGATGATGCCGTCGTGGCTGGTGCCTACGCCGATTTCGTCTTCGGCGCAAATCATGCCGTTCGACTCCACGCCGCGCAGTTTCGACTTCTTGATGACGAATTCCTTGTCGCCGTCGTAGAGCTTGGTGCCCAGGGTGGCGACGATGACTTTCTGCCCAGCGGCCACGTTTGCGGCGCCGCACACGATTTGTTCCACTTTGTCTTCGCCCAGCTTCACGCTGCAAATGTGCATGTGGTCGCTGTTGGGATGCGGTTCGCAGGTGAGCACTTCGCCCACCACGAGTCCCTGAAGGCCGCCCTTGATGCTCTGCACTTCCTCCAGCGCGTCCACTTCCAGGCCCACGCTGGTGAGGGCTGCGGCCACTTCTTCGGCGCTCAGGTCGAAGTCAACATATTCTTTCAGCCACTTGTAACTGATATTCATGTTTTCTCTTTCTTTTTTTAATAGGTGTGAATTCTACTGCAAAGTTACGCATTTTTCGCCGAATTTCTGCATGGCGAGGCACATTTTTCGCATCCGCGCCCTTTGGCTGGCGCAAAAACGACTGGCGGCCACCCTTTTGGGGCAGCCGCCGGTCCTTAGATTATGTTGCAAAAACTTATTGAGAGAGTCATTTCTTGGGCCCGTCCTTCGGGTGCTGCTTCGGCGAGAAGTGGCGCAGCGCCTCCATTTGGAAGCGGATGAGCGCGCGCTTCACCTGATAGACTTTCTTCCACGACACCACTTTGTGCAGCTTCTGGTAGAAGTCCTTCTCTATTTGCTTGTTCTTGATGTCGAACTCCACGCTCTTCGTCACGGCCAGCTGGTATTGCGCCTCCGAGGCGTTTTCGCCGCACGACTGCATGATGTCGCGCGCCATGTCGCCGTTGCGGCGCTGCTTTTCCATCATTTCGTGGATGAGCGGGAACACTTTCTTCTGCTCGTCGGTGGTGAGGCAGGCTTCTTTGGTCACGAATTCCTCCAGCTTCTGGCGGAAGAGCTCGGGCGAGAATTCCTGCCGCTGCCGCTGCTGTTGCGGTTTCTGGGCGCTTGCGCCAAGGGCGAAGAGCGCGCAGAGGGCGATGATGAGTATGCGTTTCATTTCAGGGTCTTTCGTTTAGTTGTTTTCGCCAGAGAGGTAGGCGTAGATGTCGTAGTTGTCCACCATGGCATATTGCAGCACCTCCTCCTGATAGTTGTTGCTGTCGCTGCTGCTGGCCTGAGCCTGAGCGGTTTGCGGCGCGGGCGGTGTCGGCATATTGCCTTCGGGCACGCCGATGAATAGCACGGCTGCTGCCACGCAGGCTGCCACGGCCGCGGTCCAGGCCCACCATTTGCCGCGCTTTTGCGGCTTGAGCTCCATGGTCTTGCCCGTCTCCGCCTTCGGTTGCTCCGCCGCCTGCTGCGCTTCGATGTTCTGCATCACGCGCTGCGACAGGCTTTCAAAGTAACCATCTGGCACGCTGAACGGGTTGTGCTGATGCGGTTGGTTGAGGTCTATTCGTTTCATTTTCATCTCCTTTCTGTCTTTCTGACTGCTCTTCTGCCGAAAGGTTTAATTTTTTGTCAACTTTTTTATTCGTGGGCGGCCAGATATTTCTCAATCTTCTCCACGGCCAGGTGGTACGACGCCTTCAGCGCGCCGACGCTCGTGCCAGTGATTTCGCTGATTTCCTCGTATTTCTTTTCCTCAAAATACTTCATGTTGAACACGGCTTTCTGCTTGGGCGGCAGCGTTTCGAGCGCGGCAAAGAGCAGCGCCTCCGCCTCGTCGCCGTCGAAATACGTGTCGCTCTGCAGCGTGTTCGCCAGCGTGGGCGCGTCGTCGTCCTCGTCAATCACGTTGGTGTCGAGCGAAACCGTGTCTTTCTGCTGCTTCAGGAACGTGAGCGTCTCGTTGTAGGCGATGCGGAAGAGCCAGGTCGAGAGCTTGCTGTCGCCGCGGAAACTGTCGATGTTGGCCCACGCCTTCACAAACGTGTTCTGCAGCACGTCGTCGGCGTCGTCGTGGTAGGTCACCATGCGGCGAATCTGCCAGTAAATCTGCTGCCCATACTGCGCCACCACCGCCTCGAAGGCCTTTGCCCTCGTCTGCGGGTCGCGTAGCTGGCTGATGAGCGTATTTTCGTCGATGGGTTTCATGTGGCGTTGCGCCGGGTGGGGTTTAAGAAAAAGCCTTGTCTATGCTGCGGGGCATAAACAAGGCATTGTGGTTGAAGTTTGCCATGTTGCCATGGTCAGGACATGCGGCTTTAGCGCAGATAGACCTTGCGGGCCACCTTGCCAATCTTCACGATGTAGCAGCCCTTGGGCAACTGGTTGAGCTCGATGGTGCACTCGGGGCTTTCGGAGCGGTAGGACGCCACCTTCACGCCTGCCAGGTTGTAGATTTCCACAATCATCTTGTCGGCGTTTTTCACGTGGAGCGTCGATTCGTTCACGCTGATGCTCACCTCCTTTTTCTCCTGTTCAAGGCCGGCGCGCTGTATGTCCTGTGCTTGCGCAACTGGCATTCCCAGCGCGAAAGCAACGATTATAGTCAAAAGTAGTTTCTTCATCATAGGCATCTCGTTTTTGGACAGATTACACTATTTCACCTGCAAAAATAGAATGTTTTGGCGAAACCACCAAATTTTTTTCGTCTTTTTTGCAATTTTCTCCGAAAAAAAGCGTTGCCGCCGCTCCATGATATCTATGGCAGGGGAGGGCTGGCCTTTTTTTCGCGGCGCAAGGGGAGAAAATGCCTGTGCAGGAGCCAAAACTGCCGGCGCAGGGGGCAAATGTTCGCGGCGGAAAATGGAAACCACTGCGGTCGTTTCTGAAAACGACCGCAGTGGTTTTGGAAAACGACCGCAGTCGTTTTTGGAAATGACCGCAGTGGTTTTTGCATTGGTGCCCTTAGAACACGAGGAAGAGCCAGCAGTAGCCGATGATGAGTCCGGCGAGTCCCATGATGATGCCCACTTTCATCATGTCGCGCTGGGTGATGAAGCCCGTTGCGGCGGCGATGGCGTTGGGCGGGGTGGAGATGGGGAGTATCATGGAGACGGATGCTGCGATGGCTATGCCCACGAGCATGGTGATGACGCCGCTGGGCTCGAGGGCTCCGGCGCTGGCCATGGCGCCTGCCACGACGCCCAGCACGGGGGTGAGCAGCGAGGTGGCGGCGGAGTGGGAGATGAAGTTGGAGAAGCCGTAGCAGACGAGTCCGGAGACTATCATCACGATGATGGGCGACCACTGTGCGAAGGGGATGGCGTTGACCAGCACGGTGGAGAGCTTGGTGGTGTTGAGCGCCACGCCGAGTGCGAAGCCGCCGGCCACCATCCACAGCACGCTCCAGTTGATTTCCTCGAGGTCGCGGCGTGTCATGATGCCGCAGAAGACGAAGACTGCCAGGGGAATGAGTGAGATGATGTAGCTGTTGAGGCCCAGGCCGAGGCTTTCGGGCATGCACCAGAGGATGATGGTGATGGCGAATGTGACGGCCACGATGGCGCGGTGGTTGTCTTTCTCGGCGCTGTGCTCTATTTTCAGTTCAATTTTCTCTTGCTTGAAGGGGAAGAGTATGCGCAGGGTGTACCATGCGATGAAGAGCAGGATGAGCACGAAGGGGCCCATTTTGAGCATCCATTCGCCGAAGGAGATGGTCTGGCCCAGGGTTTCGTTGAGGTAGCCCAGCACGATGGTGTTGGGTGGCGTGCCGATGGGCGTTGCAATGCCTCCGATGTTGGCGCCAATGGGGATGGCGAGGGCGAGCGATGCGCGCTCGTGCGAGCCTTCGGGCAGCGCCTTGAACACGGGGGTGAGGAAGGCGAGCATCATGGCTGCGGTGGCGGTGTTGGAGACGAATGCGGAGAAGAGGGCGGTGACGAGTATGAAGCCGAGCAGCACGAACTTGGGCTTGGTGCCGAAGGGCTTGAGCAGGGCTTTGGCGAGGACGACGTCGAGGCCGGTCTTGGTCATGCCGATGGCGAGCACGAAGCCGCCGATGAAGAGCATGATGGTGGGGTCGGCAAAGCAGTGCATGATGTCCTTGTAGGGCACGTAGGTGGCGCCTTCTTCGCCTGCGAGGAAGCCGAGGCAGTCGGAACTGACGGTGAGGAGGAGCACGACGATGACGATGACCGATGTGCACCAGGATGGAATGGCTTCGCTGAGCCACATGATGGCTGCGAAGAGGAAGATGGCGATGACGCGCTGCTGCACGTGGTTGAGCTCGGGCAGCCCGAGGGCGGATGTGGGCAGCAGGGCCACGATGAGTGCAATGATGGCCGCGATGGCGGTCTTCATGTAGGCGTTGAGCTTGAATCGCTTTTCTGCCCTGCCTTTGTGATAGGCTTCGATGATGTGGAAGCCGTGGAAATTCTTAAACATGAAATGAACGTTTTTTGGTTAAAAAAAACTCTCCGGCTTGTGGACCGGAGAGTTTCCGCTGGGTATGTTGGATTATTCTTCTGCTTTTGCCTCAGCAGCGTCCTCGGCGGGTTCTTCTGCCTTGGGTTCTTCAGCCTTCTCAGCCTTGGGAGCTTCAGCCTTGGCGGGTTTCTCAGCCTTTGCGGGCTTGTTGCCTTCCATTTCGGCCTTCAGTGCAGCGAGTGCGCTGATGTCGCCGAGGGTGGTGCTGGCAGCCTTGTTCTGGATGGCGGGAGCTTCCTCCTTCTGAGCGGCTTTCTTGCTTGCAGCGGCGGCTTTCTTGGCCTCGCGTGCCTCCTGGCGTGCCACGTCTTCGAAGATGCGGCTGTGGCTGAGGATGATGCGCTTAGCGTCTTTGTTGAACTCGATTACCTTGAAGTCGAGCTCTTCGCCGAGCTGTGCCTGCGAGCCGTCTTCCTTGACGAGGTGCTTGGGAGTTGCAAAGCCTTCCACGCCGTGCTCGAGCTGTACGACAGCGCCCTTGTCGAGCATTTCGATGATTTTGCCGTGGTGCACGCTGCCCTGGGTGAAGATGGTTTCGAAGTTGTCCCAAGGATTGTCCTCGAGCTGCTTGTGGCCGAGGGAGAGGCGGCGGTTGGCCTTGTCGATGTCAAGAACCTGAACCTCAATGTTTTCGCCCACCTTGGTGAACTCGCTGGGGTGCTTGATTTTCTTGGTCCAGCTGAGGTCGCTGATGTGGATGAGGCCGTCAACGCCTTCTTCGAGCTCAACAAACACGCCGAAGTTGGTGAAGTTGCGCACGCGAGCGGTGTGCTGGCTGCCAACGGGGTAGTTCTCTTCGATTTTCTCCCACGGGTCTTCCTTGAGCTGCTTCAGGCCGAGCGACATCTTGCGCTCCTCGCGGTCGAGCGTGAGGATAACGGCGTCCACTTCGTCGCCCACCTTCAGGAAGTCTTGTGCGGAGTGGAGGTGTGCGCTCCAGCTCATTTCGCTCACGTGGATTAGTCCTTCCACGCCGGGAGCAACCTCTACGAATGCGCCGTAGTCGGTCATCACAACCACCTTGCCGTGCACCTTGTCGCCCACCTTGAGGTCGGGGTCGAGTGCCTCCCAAGGATGGGGTGTGAGCTGCTTCAGGCCGAGTGCGATGCGCTTCTTCTCTTCGTCGAAGTCGAGGATGACCACATTGAGCTTCTGGTCGAGTTCCACCACTTCCTTCGGGTCGCTCACGCGGCCCCAGCTGAGGTCTGTGATGTGCACGAGGCCGTCCACGCCGCCCAGGTCGATGAATACGCCGTAGGAGGTGATGTTCTTGACGGTGCCTTCGAGAATCTGGCCCTTCTCCAGCTTGCTGATGATGGCCTTCTTCTGCTCCTCAAGCTCTGCTTCGATGAGCGCCTTGTGGCTGACAACGACATTGTGGAATTCGGGGTTGATTTTCACAATCTTGAACTCCATGGTCTTCTCCACGTATGTATCGTAGTCGCGGATGGGCTTCACGTCGATTTGGCTGCCGGGCAGGAATGCCTCTGTGCCGAATACATCGACAATCATGCCGCCCTTGGTGCGGCACTTGATGAATCCCTTCACGATTTCGTTCTTCTCGAAAGCCTCGTTCACGCGCTGCCAGCTCTTCTCCTCGCGGGCACGCTTGTGCGACAGAACGAGTTGTCCATTCTTGTCCTCCTGGTTCTCAACGTACACTTCCACGGTGTCGCCTACTGCCAGTTCGGGGTTGTAGCGGAACTCAGAGCGGCTGATGACGCCTTCGCTCTTGTATCCGATGTTCACGGTCACGTTGCGGTCCGTGATGTTTGTTACGGTGCCTTCCACCACTTCGTGGTCGGTCACCTTGCTCAGTGTGGCCTCATAGGCCTTCGCAGCCTCCGCGCGTTCGGCGTTGGTCTGACCGTCGTTTTCAAACGATTCCCAATCGAAATCTTCCAACGGCTTGATGTCTTTTGTGTTCATAAATGTTTGTTTGTTTTGTAATTAAATAATGTTAGACTTTATGCTGACATAAATGTCTGGAGTGCGCATTGGTTTCTGTGCCCGGCCGCGGGGCAAGGCACACAAAATCGGGTGCAAATTTACTGCTTTTCTGCGAAACTGCCAAATTTTCAGCATATTTCCTGCAGTTTTTTGCCTGTGGAATGCACAAAAAAACCGCCCCATCGGCGATGGGGCGGGGATGGGGCGAGGGGGATCTCTTGTGAATTTTTTTGAGTTTCTGTTGAACCTTTTTCAAAGCCTTTGGGAGTGAGAAACGCTTAGTTCTTCAGTATTTTCTTGCCATTCTCGATGTAGAGGCCTTGGGCTGGGGCGCTTTGCAGGCGGCGGCCGGAGAGGTCGGTGATGGTTGCCGGGGACTGCGCGGCGAGGGTGGGGGTGTCGTCGGCCTCAGGGGCGGAAATGGCGTCGGCAAGGGTGAGGGCGACGGTCATGCGGTCGATGTCGGGCATCCAGGCGGAGGCGTTGCTCAGGCGGACGATGTGCTCGCCGGCGGTGAGGTGGGTGCTGACGGTTGCGCTGTCGATGGCGGTCCAGGAACCGGAGTTGCAGGTGAGCGTGGCGGTCTCTTCGCCGTCGATGCTGACGGTGATGGTGCGGTCCTCGCCGCTCTGGTAGAAGAACGTGAGGTCGTATTCGCCGTCCTCAGTGACATAGACGTTGCGCCACTGCAGGTCGTTTGCGTTGCTCATGCCGAGCCAGCCCGCTTTCATGCCGCCGGAGCAGTTGCTGTCGCTGCTGTAGATGGCGGTCTGCTTGCTTTGGTTGTTGTAGATTTCCTGATAACTGCCGAGCCAGGCGGTTTCGGCCTCATAGCAGGTGCGGAGCAGGCGCTCGGTGGCGGTGAGGCGGAAGAAGCGGGTGCCGTGGGCGGGCAGGGAGAGGGTGTACTGGTTCTGGTAGGGGCCGTAGGTGCGCTTGCTCACGAGGTCGCGCATGGTGACGTCGCCGCCGAGGTCGAGGTCGCTGAACTGCATGGTGGTTTTCACGCTGGCGTCGGTGGGGTTGTAGATGGCGACGGCGCGCGTCATGCCGTATTTCTCCTCAATGTCCTTCACGAGGATGTAGATGCCGTCCTGCGCCTTGGCCACGTAGGCTTGCAGGCCGAGCGGGTCTTGGTTGAGGGCGATGAGGTCCTCGTTGCCGAGCAGTTTGCGCGTGGCGGTGGAGAGGCTGCCGAGGTCGCAGCCGATGAGCAGCGGCGAACTCATGATGCACCACAGGCCGAAGTGCGTTTGGTCTTCGGCGGTGGTGAGTCCGCGGCCCACTTCCAGCATGTCCATGTCGTTGTAGTGGCCGTTTTGGCAATAGGCGGAGAGGTAGAGGTTTTGGGCGATGATGTCCTTCACCGACGCCCACGAGGCGTTGATGTCTTGCGAAATGCGCCAGGAGTCGGCGATGTCGCACACCCAGGTGCCGGGGAAATTCCAGCGGCACACATTATATATAATGTCCTTGCCGGTCTGCTGCTCCACCTGCTGAATGGCGGCGGCGATTTCGGTGTAGCGCTGCTCGGTGTCGAGCGCCAGNNGTTCGCTGTTTTGCGGCGCGTCGCCTCCGCAGAAGTCCACTTTGATGAAGTCGAAGTCCATTTCGTTGAAATACATCTCGCAGTCCTCGGCGTCGTGCTCANAGAGTCCGCCGCCCACGCCGCCAGTCTCGCCGCCGTAGTAGCTGGCGCAGGTGTTGTGGCCCGCGTCGGAATAGATGCCGGCTTTCAGGCCCTTGGCGTGGATGTAGTCCACCACGGGACGGAGCCCGTTGGGGAATCGGGTGGGGTGGATGACGAGGCGCCCATTGCTGTCGCGGTTGTAGAAGAATCCGTCGTCGATGTTGATGTAGCGGTAGCCCACGGTGTCGAGGCCCGTGCTCACCATGGCGTCGGCCTGGCGTCGGATGATGCTGTCGCTGATGTTTGCGGCGTAAGTGTTCCACGAGCTCCAGCCCATGGTGGGCGGCAGGAAGTCGCGGCCGTCGGTTTGCGCAGTGGCATTGCTTGCCGTGGCCAGCAAAAGGAGGGCGATGGCAGTGAAAAAGTGCTTCGTATTCATGGTTTTGCGGATTGCTTTAGGTGAAAAATCTTTTGCAAAGATAGGCTTTTCCGCCCAAACGGGCAAAAAAAAGCGGCATCCTTTCGCCGCGGAGGCGAAAAGGTTGCCGCATTTTCTGGCGGTTTTCGTTTGTTTTTGGAAAAAAGTGCGTATCTTTGCCAAAATGTTTGATACTATGAACGAAACGGAACAAGGCAAGAAGTATCAGGCGCTGGCGGCAATGGGCCGTGCGCTGGTGGTTTGCATCATTGTGAATGTGGTCTATCTGCTCTTCGAAATCCTCATGGGATTCCGCGAGCGGTCGTTTGGCCTGCTTTCCGACGCGGGCTACAACCTGGGCGACGTTTTCTCCATGGCGCTCGCGCTGGTCTATGTGCGTCAGCTGGGCAGCGACTCGGCGTCGGAACTGCTGAGCTACAAGCGGCTCACCACGGTGCTGGTCATGGCCTACACCTTCGTGGTGCTGGTGGCCGTGGGGGCACTGGTGGTCACGGCGTCGGCGCGCCTGCTCGCCATGTGGGGTGTGGGCAACCTGGGCTTCGCGCTCAAGTCGGAGCAGTGCGGCATGCACATCTTCTGGACTGCGCTCATCGGCGTGGTGGTCAACGGGCTCACGGCCCTGGCGCTCAGCAAGCGAGGGCAAAAGGAGTGGAACCTGCGGCGCGCATTCCGCACGCTTTCCATCGACACGCTCATCTCCATTTTCGTGGCGCTGAGCGGCGTGGTCATGCATTTCCGCCCGCAGATGGGCTACATCGACCCGCTGCTGGGCATCATCGTGGCGGTGCTCATGGCCATCAGCGTCATGCGGCTGCTCCGGAGCCAGCTTTCGCAAATTGAATAATCCCGAATGGCTATGAAAAGTTGCATTTGCGCCTTGACCATTGGCGGCAGCGACAGCGGCTGCTGCTCAGGCATTCAGGCCGACCTGAAGACGTTTTCCGCCCTCGGCGTCTATGCCGCCACGGCCGTCACAGCCGTTGTGGCGAGCAGCACGCAGGGCGTGAAGAAGGTTGCGCCGGTGCCGGTCAATGTGGTGCGCGAGCAGATTCTCACCGTGATGCGCGACTTGTCGCCGTGGGTGGTGAAGGTTGGCATGCTCTACAATGCCAGAATTGCCCGCGGCGTGGCCGACGAACTGAGCGACTGGCGCAAAATCCTGGGCAATGACCTCACCCTGGTGCTCGACCCCGTCATGCTGAGCAATGGGGCAGAGACGCTCATTTCCGACGACGCCCTCGCCGTGGTGCGCCAGCGGTTGCTGCCCTTGGCCGACTTGCTCACGCCCAATCTCGCCGAGGCCGCGCTGCTCACGGGCAAGGACTTCATCGAACCCAGCGATGACAATGCCATCACGGAGACGCTGCGGCAGCTGCGCGGCATGGGTGCCAAGAATGTGCTGCTCAAGGGCGGGAAGGGCGACGCCCAACGGCGATACGACTGGTTCATCAATGCCGAGGGCGTGGTCAGCATGACCGGCATTCCCAACGTGGAAACGCCCAACCAGCGCGGCGTTGGCGCCACGCTCGCCTCTGCCATCTGTGCCTTCCTGGCGCAAGAAAAGCCCATGCCCGAGGCCGTGAGGCTGGGACTTCAGTACACTTGGCATGCGCTGCAGGCCGGTGCGCAGTTGGAATTAGGCTTCGGACCAGGCCCGCTCAACCATTTCTTCAACCCCAAACCGCTCATTCAGTTGGGTGACGACACGCCGCCATCGCCCTTCTCAGGCGAAATGATGGCGTAATTCTCAGCGAAAAAGCAACGGGTGCCGCAAAACTCCATGGCGTTTTTGCGGCACCCGCTTTTTTTGCGCTGTGCCCCGAGGCCGTTGCCTCAGTAACCGTTGCTCAGAAAACTTCAGAAGCCGATTTTCCGTCCCGACCCCTTCTTCAGCCGTTCGTTGCGGCAGAACTGCTGCAGCTGGCCGAGCGTGTCCTCGCGCTCCCCGTGCAGGATGTAGTCAATGGTGTAGTGGCGCGCGATGTTCTCAATCTGGCCGCCGCTGAAGTCGAACTCCTCCGCCAGTTTGCCCAGATGCTCCTGCGGCACCTCCGGCAGCATGCTCTGCCAAATCTTCGTCCGCGCCTCCACCGTCGGTTTGCTGAACTCAATCTTGTAGAGGAAGCGGCGCTCGAAGGCCGAGTCCAGATTCTCCGTCAGGTTGGTCGTGGCGATGAAGATGCCCTCCAGTTTCTCCAGCTCCTCCAGAATGATGTTCTGCACGCTGTTCTCCATCTTCTCCACCGCCCGCTGCGCGCCCTGCTGGCGGATGCCCAGGATGGCGTCGGCCTCGTTGAAGAGCAAGATGGGCGCCCGCTTGCTGCTCTTCACTGTGCGCTGATAGTCGCTGAACACGCGGCGGATGTTCTTCTCGCTCTCGCCCACCCACATGCTCTTGATGCGCGACACGTCGATGCGAATCAGGTTCCTCCCCGTCATGCGCGCCAGCTGCAGCGCCGTCTCCGTCTTGCCCGTGCCAGGCGCGCCGTAGAACAGGCAGGCAAAGCCGCGGCGGAATCCGCGCTCGCTCAGGCGGTCGCACACGCTGCGGAAGTTCTCCTCCTGAAGCAGGCTCCCCAGGTCGGCCACCTGCGTCTCCTCCTGCGGATTGTAGAACAGCGCCTTGGGCGTGATTTTGTCGCTGAGCAGCTCGTTGCCCGGATTCTCACCCTCCGCGTCGAGGTTGGGCAGGTTCAGCTCCGCCAGCAGGTCCACCTTCGTCTGCTTCGCCAGCTTAAACACGCCGCTCTCCGCCATGCCGTCGGAATACTGGTTCTCCACCACGCCCGAGTTCAGCAGCGTGAAGTCGTTGCGGTTGAAATCATGCTTCATCCGCGCCTTGTCGCGCTTCTCGTCGAGCAGGAAATCCACGTCGCTGTAACTGATGCGCTCGTCGTCCTTGTTCACGAAGAAGTGCATGAACAGCAGCAGCAACACCACGTTGTCGCGGCCCAGGAACTTCTCCTCCGACACCCGCCTCAGCTGCTGAACCATGTCCAGATGCTTGTTGCCCTCGCAAAGGTCTATCAGCGTCTGCTTCAGCTGCTCATAGCTCAGTTCCTTCTCCTCGCGCAGCTCGAACAACTCGTCCAACTCGTTGAAAAACTCCGAAATCGACAGCCCCGTCTTCTTGCACTGCACATACACCTCGTCGCGCTTGAACGCCTCCAGCACCACCGGCGGCACGCGGTAGGTCGCATTGCGCGTATAGTCGCTGCGGCAAATCACGAACCCGCGCTCCACCAGCGCGTCGATGTCGTTCCAGTAGCGCAGCATCTTCGTGTTGCTGCAGTCCAGCCAGCGCGCAATGTCGTTGAGCTGGATGCGCGTGTCGTTGCAGTTGTCGATGAACAGCGCCATCAGCACCGCCTGAATCGGCGTCAGCTCCATCCGCTTCGCCAGATAGTCGATGGCCACATGCTTCGTCTTCAGGAACTGCGGCGTCAGGCCGCAATGCTTCGCGTCCTCCAAAATCTCCTCGCATGCCCAAAGCAAATCGCGCTTCACCCGCGCCGCCTTCTTTGCACTTGCCGCAACCGCAGCATTCTCACTAATTTTCACAGTTCTGCTCATAGTAAAAAAACGAAATTTAGTTTTCAATGGTTGTCGCGTATATATTGCCGATTTTGCCCCAATCTTTAATAAAATCGGCAACAAACTGCACGCGCCGCCCCATTTTCTTGACAATGGTCAAATATTTTACAAATAATGTTAGTTAACTCATCGCGCCGCCCACAGGCGGCCACGGTCTTTTAGTGAGGCGCCCGCGCCCCAAATTCTATCACCGCCCCCGCAATTTCCGCTCGCTCCCTCGGCATTTTCCTTGTATTTCCCTTTGCATTTTCCCTTGCATTCTCCCCGAAAAAACTTTCCTTTTCATTCCTAAAACTCCCAGTTAGTTGTACTTGTTAATTGAAATCGGCTGCAAAATAACGCCCAACCTGTACCAAAACGCGGTACAGCTTTCAGAATTTTGCATTTTTTCCCAAAAAAAATCCGCACCTCTTCCGCCGCCCCTACCTATTATATCTATCACGCGCGCGCATATATAAATAAGGAGCGCGCCAACCCCTCGGGCCAGCGCGCTATGCTTCTCGGCAATCGTTCACCATCAGATTTCCACGGTGGAAAGCTTGGTGTAGGAGATGCGGCCGGAATGGATGGGGATGGCCACTTGGTAGCGGCTTTTCACGCGCTTTTTGCCGCGCTTGGCGGGCTTGAATTTCAGCTTCTTGCACACGCGCTCGGCCTCGGCATTGAGCTCGGGCGTCAGGCCGCGCTGCACTTGCACCTTCTCCACTTTGCCTTTCTCGCCGATGAGGCAGGCCACGATGATGCGGCCCTCGGCCTGGCGCTGCCGCGGCTCGGGGTTGCGGAAGTGCTTGAGCAGGAAGGACTTGAGGGCGTCCTCGCCGCCTTTATACTCGGGCGGCGTAACCGTTTCCTGCTGCACCTGCTGGCGGCGCTGCATGAAGGGGTCGTTGCCAAATCCGAAGTTGAAGAACTGCGCGCGCAGCGGCTGTGCGGCCACGAAAAGGGCGCAGAGCAAAAGGGCGCAGCGACGAAGCATTGGGGCGTGCATGTGTTTAATTAACAATTAACAATTAACAATTAACAATTGGGTGGGAGATAAGGAGTTAGGAGTATCGTTCGCTGCGCTCACAAGGAGTTTCACTTCGTTAGCTTTTTGGCTGCGCTCGGCATAGCTAAAACAAGTTTTATCTCTGCTCTCGCTTGCACAAAAAGACGCTCGCTTTGCTCGCTAGCCGATACCACAATGCTTTCGGCTGGCTTTCTATCGGCTTTAACTTCTAGCGGAGCGATAACTTCTTTAACTTCTTAGTTCCTTGACATTCAGTCAGTTTTGCTGCTCCCCTCCCTTTTTGGGGAGGGGCGGGGGGAGAGGCTTTTTTACTTCTCAATCTCCGCCATATACGCCCGTCCCCACACAATCCAGGGGTAGCGCATGAGGTAGCGGTTGTAGAAGCGGCGGTCGCCCGTCACCTCCTTGTCCAGGAAGTCGGGCTTGATGAACGCCTCGTCCTCGCTGTTGAGTTCGATTTCGGCCATGACGAGGCCCTCGTTGTCGCCCTCAAACTCGTCCACCTCAATGGTGTGTGGGCCGTCGTGGATGAGGTAGCGGTTCTTGACGATGCGCTCGGGGCGGCACAGGTTCATGAGCTGGCGCCCGTCCTCCAGCGACACTTCGGTCTCAAACTCGTAGCGCGCCAGGCCGTCTTCCGTGGCCGGGCCCTTGATGGTGAGGTAGGCCTTGTCGTCGCGGATGCGCACGCGAACGGTGCGTCCCGGCGCCGTCTCAAAATAGCCCTGCTCAATGTGCGTGCGGTCGTAAGCCTTGCTTTTCCACTCGCCCTGCACCAGGAATTTTCGCTCGATTTCGATGTTCATGGTTGGTGATATTTTTTGAGAAGTTAAAGAAGTTAGAGAAGTTATCATTCCGCCTTCGGCTCCATTAGAAGTTAAAGCCGTTAGTGGCATTGCTGGAAGAAAAACTATCGGCCCTGACTTCTAGCGAGCGAAGTGAGCGATAACTTCTTTGACTTCTATAACTTCCTTAAACTCTTGATTCTTAACGTCTTTTCCTACTCTTCCTGCTTTGCCGCAAACTCCATGAGATAGGCCTTGATGAAACCGTCGATTTTGCCGTCCATCACGCCCGTCACGTCGCTTGTCTGGTAGTTTGTGCGGTGGTCCTTCACGCGGCGGTCGTCGAAAACGTAGGAGCGGATTTGCGAGCCCCACTCAATTTTCTTCTTGCCCGCCTCGATTTTCTCCTGCTCCGCCATGCGCTTTTTCAGCGCGCGGTCGTAGAGCTGGGAGCGCAGCAGGCGCAGCGCGTTCTCTCTGTTTTCCAGCTGCTTGCGCGTCTCCGTGTTCTCAATGAGGATTTCCTCCTCCTCGCCCGTGTCGGGGTCCACGTACTGGTAGCGCAGGCGCACGCCCGTCTCCACCTTGTTCACGTTCTGGCCGCCCGCGCCGCCGCTGCGGAAGAGGTCCCACGAGAGCTTGCTCTTGTCGATGACCACCTCGATGCTGTCGTCAACCAGCGGCGTGACGAACACGCTGGCAAAGCTCGTCATGCGCTTGCCCTGCGCGTTGTAGGGCGACACGCGCACCAAGCGGTGCACGCCGTTTTCGCCTTTCAGGAAACCATACGCCTGGTCGCCCTCAATCTCCATCGTCACGGTCTTGATGCCGGCCTCGTCGCCCTCCTGATAGTTGCTGATAGTCACCTTGTAGCCGTGCTGCTCCGCCCAGCGCTGATACATGCGCATGAGCATCTGCGCCCAGTCCTGGCTCTCCGTGCCGCCCGCGCCGCTGTTGATTTTCAGCACAGCGTCCATGGAGTCCGCCTCGTCGCGCAGCATGTTCTTCAGCTCCAGGTCCTCAATCAGGCGCATGGCCGTGGCGTAGTCGGCGTCAACCTCCTCCTCCGAAACCAGTTCCTCCTTGCAATATTCGTAGGCCAGTTCCAGCTCGTCGGCCGCCGATTTCACCTCGTCGTAGCCCTTAATCCACTTCTCAATCCCCTTCACCTTCTTCATCTGCGCCTCAGCGCGCTTCGCGTCGTCCCAGAAGTCGGGCGCCTGCGTGCGCAGTTGCTCCTCCTCCAGCTCCACCCGTTTGTGGTCGATGGCCAGGTAGCGGTGCAGCGCCTCCACGCGCTCCTTCACGTCTTTCAGTTGGTCTGCAGTTATCATAAGTACACAAATTTTTGCAAAGTTACTCATTTCCCCGCACATTTTCAACTTTTCGCCCCACTTTTTCCTCGCCCATTCCTCGCCCCGCCCGCCAAAAACCGTCCGCCCCGCCACCCCCTCCGCCGTTTTCCTCCGCGCTCGCTCTTTTTTCGAGAAAAACGAAATCGAAACCGCATCCAAAGCCTTTGCCGCAAAAACATTCGGCCTGCCATTGCTTCCTCCGAAACGAAAAGCCGCTTTCACTTCGCAACAGCCCCCAGCGGCCGCGCCATGCACATCCATAGTCCGAGGCGAAAACGGAAAAAGAAGGGCTTCGTTTTGCAAAAAGAAGGGCTTCGTTTTCGAAAACGAAGGGCTTCCTTTCCAAAAACGAACGCCTTCCTTTTTTGCCGCATTCGCCGCCGCTGCGTGCGCAGAAAACCGAAACCGCCGCCAAACCCTTTGCCGCAGGCACAAAAAAAGCGCGGATGCCCCGCAGGAAATTCGCGCTGCTTTCATTCTGAAACTTCAGCCCAGATTTTCCGCCTCCAGGAACCGCAGTTCGGCCTCCAGCATCTGCATGAGGGGCATGCTGAAGCCTGCCGCGCGGGCCAGTTCGATGGGGCGCGAGTAGAGGTAGTGAATTTCCATGGGCCGATGGAAATCGTAGTCGAGCCGCATGCTGGGCGAGTAGGGCACCATGGCGCGCGTGGAGGCCATCATTTTCTCGGCGAAGGCGGGTGTGAGCGCGGTGACGCCGAGGGCTTGCGCCGCGCCGATTACTTCGAGCATCTGCGCCTCGATGAGCCGTTCCGTTGCGGGGTTGGCCAGCAGGCGGTCGGTCTGCGTGTGGAGCGCCACGGTCATGCCGTTGAATGGCATGTTCCACACGGCTTTGCGCCAGCGCGCCTCCAGGTAATCGACCTCTCTGGCCTTGATGCCCGCGTCGGCGAGGTCGGCCAGCAGGGGCGCCACGGTCGGGGCGTTGAAATTGCCGATGTTGATGCTGCCGTAGAACTGGTGGTTGATGACGCCGGGCTGCGTTTTTGCGGAGCAGATGAAGGCGAGGCCCGCGGCCAAATGGAGCCCGGGCATGAGCGCCAGCAGGTCGTCTTCGAGACCGATGCCGTTCTGAATGAGCAATACGAGCGTGGTGGGCTTGAGCAGCGGCGGCAGCAACTGGGGCAGCAGGTGGTTGTTGGTGGACTTGAGGGCCACGATGACGACGTCCACCTGCGGCATGGCCGACACATGATTATATATGAGGGGGCGGGGCAGATGGAAATTGCCCTCGCACGAGTTCACTTGCAGCCCGTGCTGACGGACGAACTCGTAGTCGCTGTGGAGCAGGAAGTGGACTTCCTTGCCGCTTTGCGCCAGCCGCGCGCCGTAGAAGCCGCCAATGGCGCCAGTGCCGATGATTGCGTAGGTCATGAGTGTGGTTGTGTTTTTAGAGGAATTGTTCTTTTAGAAGTTAAAGAATTCAGAGAAGTTATCGTTCGCTGTGCTCACTAGAAGTTAGAGCCGATAGCTATTGGCTTTAACTTCTAGGAACCGAAGGTTCCGATAACTTCTTTAACTTCTATGACTTCTTCAAGCATTTCTTATTTCAAAAACGCGAAAAAAACGGCGAGAATCAGGCAGAGGAACGACACGAAGTGGTTCCAGTGGAGCTGTTCGCCGCGGAAGAAACAGAGGGTGAAGACGGTGAACACGACGAGCGTGATAACCTCCTGTATCACTTTCAGTTGCACGAGCGAGAACGGTCCGCCGTTCTCCACGAAACCCATGCGGTTGGCCGGCACCTGCATCATGTATTCCGGCAGGGCGAGCGCCCACGAGAAGAGGATGACGGCGATGAGCGGCCAGCCGTTGATGAGGTTCATTTCCTGCAATTTCAGGTGGCCGTACCAGGCGAACGTCATGAAAATGTTGGAGCCCAGGAGCAGCAAAATGGTGTAAAGGGCATTCATTGGCAAGGAATTTTGGGGTTGAACGAAAAGTTTTTTGGGGCGGAAATACTGATTGTTTTGGCAGAAAAGCCGTTTGCTTTGTGCTGAAAAACAGCTTGTTTGGGGCGGAAAAATGTTTCTCGGCGCGAAAAGTTCTGCAAAGTTACGCAATTTTTTCAGCAAAATGTCCTGCCGTTTGCCAAATTTTGCGTAACTTTGCGAAGCAAGGTGTGCGTCTGCCTAATTGTTAATTGTTAATTGTTAATTATTAATTGCCCCAAGGGATGAAACGAATCCTCTTCCTCGCGCTCGTGCTCCTCGCCGCCGCTCTGCCCGCATCGGCACAGCAGCGCAGCAGCCAGCAGCGCTACCAAAAGACCAGTCAATCTATGAGAAAAGAATGCTACATCGTCCGCTACCGCGTGGTGGGCACCTCCTCCTCGACCACTGTGCAGACCACCCTCATGCTCTACGGTCCCAACGAGACTGAGGCCCTCGCCGAACTTCGCCGCCGCGGCACCGTCCATCAAGGCCAAACCGTCATCATCCTCTCCATCGTGAAGAAGTGACGCCCCGCCTTGGCCGTCAAAACTTTCTGCGGCCAAAGCAAAGAAATTCTCAGGAATGTTTGTTGTAGTGAACATTTTTACCTAAATTTGCACCGTACAACATACATTTCTATGAGCAGAAAAACATTTGGAAAGGTGATGCCACGGGTGCTTTCGCAGCATTTGGCACTGATGGGCGAGCAGATTATGCTGGCCCGCAAGCGCCGTCATTTGTCCATGCAAGACGTGGCCGACAGGGCGACGGTGACGCGCCTCACGGTTTCGAAAGTGGAAAAGGGCGACCCGTCGGTTTCGATGGGCATCTACGCCCGTGTGCTTTATGCTCTCAACTTGGAGAGCGACATTTGTCTCATTGCCGCGAGCGACCCTCTGGGCAGGGAGTTGCAGGACGCGGAACTGAAAAATTAGGGCGCGATGGAAAGGATTTTCGTATATGCTGATTTCGATTTTCTGCCGCAGGCGGAAGAGGTTGGAACGCTCACATACGAGCGTGTGAGGGGTAACGACCACTTTGCCTTCGAGTATTCGCGCGGCTGGTTAGCGCGGCATGGCGGCATGGTGCTGAGCGGCGACGTGATGAACGTGGGAGGCATGCAGCATCCGCACCAAGGAACTGATGTTTTTGGATTCATCAAAGACTCGTTTCCCGACCGTTGGGGCCGCATCCTGCTGGACCGCCGAGAGCGTCTGCTGGCCAAGGAGGAAGGGCGGGCGCCGCGGACGCTCAGCAGTTTCGACTACTTGATGGGGATTGAGGACCTGACCCGCATGGGCGGACTGCGCTACAAGACTGACCAGCAGGGCGATTTCATCAATACAGATGAAAAGTTCAGCGTGCCGCCCATGGAGCATTTGCGCGTATTGTGCGATGCCTGCCAGGCCATTGAGCAGGCGGAGGAGCGCAACGAACTGCCTGAGCAGCGCTGGCTCGACCAACTCATCAATCCAGGTTCGTCGCTGGGCGGTGCACGTCCGAAGGCAAACGTGACCGACACCGACGGCACGCTTTATGTGGCGAAATTCCCGTCGAAAAAGGATTTGGAGAACACAGAACTGCTGGAGCATTTCGGCCATTTGCTTGCGAGGAAGGCAAAAATCACAACGGCCAACACGCGGTTGATCAAAATTTCAAAAGAGCGCGATTTGCTGCTTTCGGAGCGTTTCGACCGAACGAAAGACGGCCGGCGTATTCATTTCGCCTCCGCCATGTCGCTGCTGGGACTGAACGACGGATGTGGCGCTGACACTGGCAACGGCTATCTCGACATCGCGGATTTCATTGTGCGGAATTGCGCCGATGTGAAGCAAAATCTTAGGGAACTCTATCGCCGCGTGGCCTTTAACATCCTTTTTGGCAACACCGACGACCATTTCCGCAACCATGGTTTTCTTCTGACGCCGAAGGGCTGGACGCTCGCGCCAGCTTACGACATCAACCCTTCCACAACCCGTCACCAATGCCTGCTCATCAACGAGCAAACGGAGCAGGCGGACATCGAGGTCTTGCGCCAGTCGTGCGAGGGCTATATGCTTGAAAGTCAAGAGGCAAGCGAAATCATCGGCGAAGTGACTGCGGCGATTCGCGATTGGCGAACCGTTGCTGCGACGAATCAAATCCCTTCGCGCGCTCTGGAGAAGTATGCCGAGCGATGGGATGGCAGCTGAGCATTTCTTCTTGACCTGGTATTGGTCGGGATGAGGCGGCATTTGGCCCAGAAACCTACGTCCCTCAAACAAAAAAGAGAACCTTTTGCAAGATTCTCTTTTCATTTGGTCGGGATGAGGCGGCATTTGGCCCAGAGCGCTACGTCCCTTAAACAAAAAAAGAGAACCTTTTGCAAGATTCTCTTTTCATTTGGTCGTTCTACTCGACCTGATTTTTGGTCGGGATGAGGCGACTCGAACGCCCGACCCCTACGTCCCGAACGTAGTGCGCTACCAACTGCGCTACATCCCGATTGTTGCTTGGTTTGGCGGCGGAATTTTGCCGTTACTCCCGAAAAGCGAGTGCAAAGGTACGAATTTTTCGTGGAACTGCAATTTTTTTTGCGAAAAATTTGTGGGAACAAATAAAAATGCCTACCTTTGCACTCGCAAACGAAACAATGGTGCCTTAGCTCAGTTGGTAGAGCATCGGACTGAAAATCCGTGTGTCGCTGGTTCAAATCCAGCAGGTACCACTGCCCAGCAGGAGATGCGTCAGCAATGGCGCATCTTTTTTTTGTGCCTTTCCAGCGGCGCGGTGGCACACATTATATATAATAAGGAGAAAAGAAGTGCGGCAACCGGGGAATGAGTCCTCGGTTGCCGCACTGTTTATGGTTGCCGCTGGGGCAGCGTGGGTTTAAGGAATGAGAATTTTCGCGGTCTGGCCGTTGGCGCGTACGATGTAGATGCCGGGCTGCTGCGTGGCGTTGGGCGCTGCCTTCGCGCCGCCGAGGGTGAAGAGTTCGAAGGCGGGGGCGTTGTCCACATAGACGATGCGGTTCACGACGCGCACTTGCAGGGTGTTTTCGCTGTGGGCGGTGATGGCGCCGATGGCGTCGGCCTGCAGCTTTTCGCCTTGGTGGAAGCACACCCAGCCCACGTTGTCGGCAGTGGCCTTGACGTCGGTCTTGCTGGTGGTCACGCTCTTGTCCACGATTCGCTTGAGGCGCACGCCGGTGGTGTAGCTCACGGCGTTGCCGTCTTCGTCTTCAGCGGTCTGGGTCACCACGCTGCTGCGGCGCAGGGTGGTGGGCACGGTGGCGTTGGCGGTTTGGAATCCGGCGAAGATGTAGGGTTCTTTCAGCAGCAGGGTGTCGGGCGTTTCGCCGCCTTGGTCCCAAAGGAAGGTCTCTTTGCGGGCAATGCCATAGACGGGTTCGGTGCCTTGCCCCGCGGCCAGGTAGATGCCTTTCACGCTGTCCACGCAGGCATTGCCGGGGCTGACGGCGAGGTAGGCCACTTTCTGCGCCACGGGCACTTTGGCGTCGAGGGCGTCTTCGTAGGAAACGTTGCACTTGAAGCCGGTGTTGGTCACGTCCCACACTTTGTGCATGATGGCACGGCTGCTGTTTGAGGCGTTGTTCACGGTGGCGATGACCACGGGCGTCACGCCTTCGGGGAAGGGCTGGGCGAAGGTCACTTCCGTTTCCGTCTTCACGTTGGCGCGCCCCACTTCCACGGCCATGTCGCCGAAGGTGTAGTTGCCGTAGGGGATGATGAGCAGCGGCAGGGTTTCGGGCTTGGTGTACACGCTGTCGGCACTGGGCTGGTGCGACCAGCGGCGGTCGTTGTAGGTCACGCAATCCTTCTTGATGGTGGTGGTGCGGAAGTAGGGCGACGTGGTGGTCTTGATGTTATGGTAGGTCATGGGCCCGGCAAAGACGGCGGGCTGCTCGTCGTAGGCCTCTTCGTAGTCCACTTTCACCTCCTCCTCGGGCGCTGCCGTGGAGATGGACGCCAGTTGGCAGAAAGCGTTGGCGGCCGATGTTCCGCCGATGGTGATGGTCACTTCGCCGGAATAGCGCTGCTGGTGGTCGCAGTCGAAGTTGTGGATGCGGTAGGTGACGGTGCCGCTCACGCCAATCAGCGTGTCGGCGTTGAGCACTTGGCTTTCCACGCCTTGCAGGCCGCGGCGCTGAATGACGGTCCAGGTGTCTTCATTGTTGATTTTGCGCTCCACCCATGTGCTGTCAGTCTGCTTGCCGTTGGGATTGCTCCAGGTGAGGATGGCGCGGTTGGAACTGTCGTAGTAGGTGGCCGCGAGGTTGATGGGCGCCTTGTGGTTCCACTTCATGGTGAAGGCATTGTCGGCATTGTAGGAAGTGTTCGACTTCAGGTTGGCATACCATTCGCCGGCCTTGGTGAGCGCGCCGTTGAGATAGACCGCGCGGCAGTCTTCCACCCAGTTGTAGATGGCGTAGCGCTCCACCTTGGGATGCGCCTCCAGGTTGTTGCAGATGTCGGCCAGTGCGTCGCGCTCGGCAATTTGGTTGGCCTCCGACGCCGAGTGGTCGTCGCTAATCCAGCTCGTCCAGTTGGCGCCGTAGTTGAACTCCGTGAGCCAGACGGGGCGTCCGCCGCCCAAGTTGGAATACCACGTCATGCCGCTGTAGTAGCTGCTTCCCGGGCTGAACCAATAGCCGTGCGCAGCCACGAAGTCGAGGCGGCAGTTGTACTGCTCGGCCAGGCTGATGAACGTGGTCAGCCAGTAAGTGTTGCCCGACATGGCAGGCGTGCCGACGCGCAGGCCGCCCTTGTAGGCATTCGAAATCCACGAGCCGTTGTTGCCGGTGCTGCCTGCAAAGAACACCGCCTCGATGTTCTCCGGCGCAATATACTCCTCGCGCTGGTCGCCCTGGTTGTCCGGCTCATTGTTGCCCAGCACCGTGTTGGTGTACTTCTGCGCATTGATGCCGTCCCAGCTGGGCCAGCCCTCGTGGTGGTGCTGCGGCACATATTCATAGTCGGCAAAGTCCAGCTCGCCCGCGCTCCAGTTGTAGAACCACGTGATGTTCAGCGCGTCCATCTGGTCCTCGCCGCCGCCGGCGCTGCCCTTCTTCGTCACTTTGTTCCAGGGGAAGACGCGGATGAAGCTCACCTTGCCCAGCAGTTCCTTCTGCAGCTCGCTCACCTCCAGGTCGGCGTCCTGCGCAATGAACACGCGGCTGAAGCCCGTGCCGTTGTAGTTGCACGCCAGCGTCGCCATGTAGCCGCGCTTCAAGCGGAACGAGCGGATGTTGTTGTCCATCGCGCCCATCAGCTTCGCGCTGTTGTAGAACTCGTAGGGCGTGTAGTCGCTGCAGCTCTCGCCGCCGAAATCCGTCTCGCTGTACACCGTGAGCGGCTGGAAACCCTCGCGGGTGTGGGGATAGACGATGGCGCCGTTCTCGTAGATGCCCACCCACACGTTCTTCGTCGTGGCATGCTCGCCGTTCACCAGCAGGTATTTCAGCCAGCTTTTCTTCACCACCGATGGTTTCAGGTACTTGAAAATCACCACGGCGTCGTCGTTGCAGATGTCCACGCTTCCCGCTGTGGCAAAGGGCGTGGCGCCAGTAATCACGTAGTCCACAGCGTCATTCAGCGTCACGGCGCTCGCCACCTGGCTCACCGTCTGCGTGCTGTTTTGCGCCCATGCCGCCGGAGCGAGCCAGCAAGCGCACAGGAGCAGCAAGAAAAGTCGTAAATGTCTCATAACAAAATAAGTTTTCTCAATGAATTGGCAATACATTTCAGCGCTTCCGCCATGCGTTCCGTCAAGCATTCCGTCCGCGCCGCAAAATTCTCTCGCTGCAAATTTACGGAATAAATCGCAAGAAAACCAGAAAAAAACTGACAAAAAATCGTACTTTTCTAACATTTCTTCTGCCATAAAGACCAACTTCTCATATCCATCCCATGGCGGCGAAAAGGCCAAAAAAGCGCGAAAATGCAAGCGTCCCGCGAAAGACTTTTCGTAGCAGAGTCTGACTTTTGGGCACAAACAAAAAAAAACTGCTGAAGAATCAGCAGCCTTTTTGTGTTTGCCCCTGAGATATTCTTCCGAATCAATTCTTGCACAGCGCGAAGCATGCACAAGGCGTAAATAGAAACAACTTCCTGAAAATAACTCAAAAAAATTCGCAAAATGCTGTGGCATTCAAATAAAAATCCGTATCTTTGCCGTGCACAATAAAAAATTGTGCAGACATAATAAGAAAGCGGCAACGCTTTGTTCCGTTCATGTGAACTTGGACACTTCACTCGGCGCGCATCCCTGCGGGCCAACAGTAAACCGGAATCAAAGAACGACGCTCTCTCTTGGTATGCATTCCCAAAACCTCTTGGGAATGCAACCAAGTGGGGCTAATATTCTTTATTCTGTTTACGGGGAAGTCCAAGTCCCACATGAAGGAATAAGGAGGATTTTGGTCCCACTTTCTTTTTGTGGCTGCTCAAGCAACGAAAAACAAACAACAATCTTAAAATGATGGACAAGGACTACCGCAACGCCCAATTTATTTATGATGAGCAAAAACCAACGGTCATTGTTGGATGTTACATGACAGAAGACAAAGAACTCATCATACCTGAAGGCGTGACCGAAATTGGGTACAAGGCATTCTACAAATTCAAAAACTTAATGCGTATTCAACTGCCCAGCACCTTGATAAGCATTGGTGGTTTTGCCTTCGCAGAGTGTGACAATCTGCAGCAAATTACAATACAGGCATGCAAAGGCATCGGCTTTGGCGCATTCACAGACTGTTCTTCGCTCAAGAAAATCACAATTCCTGAGGGATGTGAAAGCATAGAAGATTGTGCTTTCTCGGGCTGTTCTTCACTGCACGAAGTCACAATTCCCAGAAGTTGCAAAAGCATCGGTCAGTCTGCTTTCCCTCGATGTTCTTCACTGCAGCAAATCACAATTCCTGAAAGTTGCCAGAGCATTGGCAAGGGTGCTTTCGCTATGTGCTATTCCCTGCAGCAAGTCATAATTTCTGAAGGATGTGAAAGCATCGGCGAGATGGCCTTCTTTGATTGTGCAAAGCTTGAGTCTGTCAATATTTCAGAAGGATGTGAAAGCATCGGCAAGCAGGCCTTCTTTAATTGCGAAAAGCTTGAGTCTGTCACCATTCCAGAAAGTTGCAAAAGTATCGGTGAAGAGGCTTTCAGATTTTGCCGCCTGAGGACAGTCTCAATACCAGGGAGTTGCAAAAGCATCGGTTGGAGAGCTTTTGCAGATTGTGAGTTCCTAAAATCAGTTGACATACACGAAGGATGTGAAAGCATTGAGAACAGCGCCTTTAATGGTTGTAAAAGACTAGAGTCTGTCACCATACCAAAAAGTTGTACAAGAATCGGATATTGCGCTTTTAATGGCTGTAGGTTGAAGTTCGTCATTCTACCAAAAGACGTTCATTTAGATGGTTCCCCATTTGACAAAGGCGTCTCAATAGGGGCTTCGGCTTTTAAATCAGGATGCCTTCTTATTCTTGCTTTCGTAGGTCTCGCTATAGTCGCGTTCTTTTTTCTATATCCATTTATAAAAGCATGACCAGCGAACAACAATATGTGCGGCCTGAATGGGTTTGCGGGCGGTATAGTCAGGCGGGAGATGTGGCAATCTGCTATAACCTTCTGGAGGGCATGAGTTTCTTGTTTGAAGATGCGTCAGCGAGCGTATTCGGTGCCATTCTCCGCATTCCGCGGAATGGTTCGTTCGAATTGAACTGGCTATCGCGCGAAACGGACATTTCAGAAGAATGCCTTGCGCCATTCATGGAGGAACTGCTGGGGTATGGACTGCTCACGAGGGACGTCCCCACCAAGGAATTCATTGCGGCTTACCGCGCAAACTTAATAGAATTCAGGAAGAAGCAGGTGGCAGATTCAGTACAGCAGATGCAGGAGGCCACCCTCATCGGCGAGGCCGATGCAGAAAAAGAATACATGGCCCGCACACCAGGCATTTTCAGCGTGATGTTTGAACTGACTTACCGCTGCAGCGAAATGTGCCTGCACTGCTACAACCCTGGCGCCACGCGCAACAACAGTGAGAAGAATCTGCGCGGACAGCGGCAGGAACTCAATCTGTCTGACTATCGGCGCATCATCGACGAACTGGCAGAGCAAGGATTGGTGAAAGTCTGCCTTTCTGGCGGCGACCCCTTTTCAAAAGACATAGTGTGGGACATCATGGATTATCTCTATGAGCGCGGCATCGCGTTCGACGTCTTCACCAACGGCATCAGCGCACTGGGGCAGGCGGAGCGTTTAGCCAATTACTACCCACGCACAATCGGCATCTCCCTCTACAGCGATGTGGCGGAAGTGCATGACCAGATTACGCGCATAAAGGGTTCGCACGACAAGACCATTGAATTTATCGCCCAGTGCAGCGCATTAGCCCTTCCCATGACGCTGAAATGCTGCATCATGCGCCCCAATGTGAAATCCTATTCCACCGTGAAAGAAGTGGCACAGAGGTATGGCGCTCTGCCGCAGTTCGACCTCAACATCACTGATTCCGTGGAAGGCGACCACTGCGCCTCGCAAAACCTACGGCTGCGGCATGAGGAGTTGGAGATTGTGCTCCGCGACCCAGAACTGGCCTACTACATCGGCGAGGGCGAAATCAAGCCGCCCAAGCTCGACCCCAATGGACAGATGTGCAATGCAGGCATCAACACACTCTGCATCACGCCTGAAGGCAACGTGCAACCTTGCTGCGCTTTTCCCATGAAGCTGGGCAATGTGAGGGAACAAAGCATCAGCCTTCTTCTTGAAAGCAGTAAACCCAGAAGTTGGTGGATGCAGCAAACATTGAAAGACTGCGCCGAATGCTACCAACATCCCTACTGCATACTGTGCCAAATGTGCGCTGGCAACAACTATATTGCCAACGGAAACCCGCTTCTGCCCTCAGAAAACAATTGTTTCCTGGCAAAAGAGCGGTATCAACTCTTCCTGCGCATGCAGCGAGGAGACGACCCACTAAAGGGGAAAAGCGTGGAAGAAAGCCTACAGCAACTACCCGACTACGTTCCCCTGAACCTGCAACGAATGCCTTCTGCCAACTACAGAGACAAAGGGTAAGTGGAATGCCCTCAAACTATTCCTATCACCTCTCAAATACCAACGAAAAAATGAGAAACTTGAACTTAGGTGTAAAAACCATTTCTCACATCGTGACCATGGCTGCTTGCGCTTATCAGAGCGCTTGCCCTACCGTTTTGGTTAAGACTACCAAATAAGGATTCGTCACGGGGAGGGCGTGGATGTCCGCGCCCTCCTTTTTTCTTTTCATGTATGATGAAACATTTTTCCGCAGATATTACTCCCTATCGCATTGCACTAAGCGATGCAAGCGCGCCAGAGATTTTTCCATACGTCAGAGCTGCGCATGGCCCCTATGGCATGTACTGCATCAGCCCCATACACGGCCGCAGTTTTGTGCTTAAGCATACTGCTCCCAACTGTTGGGTGGTGGGCAAAGGCAATGGACTTTCCTACACGCAGTACCGATTCTTGCGCAACAGTCTGGTCTTTTCCGATACTTGGGGCGGTCTGACGCTCGAAAAGGCACAGCGCGATTTCTTGATTGGCCAAGAAGTGCAGCAACTGGGCATCAAAACGAATAGCATGCAATATGTGCTTGAATTGGACTGGATTACTCCGCAGAATGGAGAAGAAAAGACGGCAGCACTGCTCCAATATACCGTGGAATGTCCTTATCGCTTGTCCGATTTCGGTTTTATCCCCAACGACATGCTCCGCCAATGTGTGTCGAAATGGCAATGCAAAAAGAACTATGAACGAAAAAGTTTGGTGGCCGCAGACATTTTAGTAAGCAATCTCCGAATATTGCACGATCACGACGTGATGCACAACGCGCTGCACACTCAAAATTATACCTGGGCGCTTGAGCTCTTGGACTTTGAAGCAGCCCGCACAAACAATCATCCCTATGAAAGCGCCGAATACGAAAGTTTTGTGCCGCAATTGAAAGATTGCGAAATCCTCCAGACCTACGAAGTCATCAATTATATTATTTGGTGCCTTCAGGAACAAGTGGACTTTTCAGAAATCGACCAGATTTTCAGTGACTACGGATTTGACTTGCGCAATTATTCGCTCGATGCGCACAATATTGATCTTCCTTAGACGCCCACCTTCTTTTTCCAAGTTAAAATGCAAGCGCCCTGCGAAAGACTTTTCGTAGCAGAGTCTTGTTTTTGGGCACAAACAAAAAAAAGCTGCTGAAAGAATCAGCAGCCTTTTTGTAGCGAGAAAGGGACTTGAACCCTTGACCTTCGGATTATGAATCCGACGCTCTAACCAGCTGAGCTATCTCGCCATCGCTCTTGCCGAAGCCTCGCTTGGGGCGGGGAAGTTTCGGAAAGCGGTTGCAAAGGTACGGAAAAAAATCGGAACTCCCGCAAAGGAATTCCGATTTTTTTTGTTTTTGGCGCAAATTTTCTGTTTCGCGGCAGGATTTTCTGGCGAAATCGCCGCTGGTTTCTTGCAAATGCGCCGTTTTTTTCTGGCGGAAACGCCGTTTATTTCTGGTTGAAGCGGCGGCCGAAGGTGAAGTTTTCGGGGTTCACTTCGGTGGCCTCTGCGGCGCTGTCTGCAGTGGCGGCTGCAGTGCTGGCAGCGGCGTCGGCAGTGGTCTTCTGCTGTGCGGGTGCCTTGCGCTCCTTGCCGTAGTAATAGTAGTAGTCGCCGTAGTAGTCGCCCCAGGTGTAGCCGTAGCCGTAGTAGCCGTCGTAGTAGTAGCCGTTGTTGTAGCGGTACCAGTCGTAGTAGTCCACGAGCTTGGCCAGCTGGAAGTAGTTGTTGCTGCTGCCGAAGTAGCCGTGGAAGTAATTGTTGTTGATGGCGAAGTCGTAAATCTCGCAGTCCAGGCTGTGGTCGTGGGGGAAGTGGAGGTAGATGCGCTCGTGGCTCACGTTCCAGGTGAAGTAGAAGCTCTGGTAGCCGATGGGGCAGCTGCGGTCGAAATAGTCGATTTCTTCGCCCACGCCGTGGGTGGCGTATTCATATTCGGGGATGAATCGGATGTTGGAGTAGATGGCGTCGTACTCATAGACGCCGTCGCTGTAGTACATGCCGAGGTTGCCCTGCCATTCGCCGCTGAGGTCGTAGCTGATTTCCACGTCTTCGTCGCAGGAAGTGAGGGCGGTGGTGCCGCAGAGGCAGAGCGCCAGGGCGAGGATGGAGTAGATTCTTTTCATGATGCAGATGTTTTTGGGTCCTATATATTATATAATGTGTAAAGTTTACGCGTTGATGTTTCTGCGGCAAAGTTATTTGTTCTTTTTGTGCCGTGCAAACTTTTTGGCAGAAATTTTCGCCCGCGGGTGCTTTTTTAGAGTTTTCCCGCGGGGCGGGGTAGGGGTTTCCCCATGGCGCTTAGGCGTTTCGCGCGGGGCGGAAAGGGCGCGGCGTGGGGCGGTTTTTGCAGAAAAAATTGCAAAAAGTGGCTGAAAATCTTGCGGATTGGAAAAAAAGTCGTACCTTTGCATCCGCTTCGGCGAAGCCGCTGACGGGTGCCTCCGTAGAGAAACAGCCTGCATCGCCGCTTTTTTTCATGCGAAATGAGCGGCCGCGCGGCGAGGAGAGGCAAGAGAGATGCCGTGAATGCTTCGCAGGAACAAGTACGAAACCAAATAAAAAATCTGAACAAATGGATTTGATTAAAGTTGCGGAAGAAGCCTTTGCCACTGGCAAAGAGTTCCCAAAGTTCAAGGCTGGTGACACCATCACCGTTGCCTACAAAATCATTGAAGGCTCGAAGGAGCGTATTCAGCTCTATCGCGGCGTGGTGATTAAGATTAACGGCCACGGCCAGAAGAAGCGTTTCACGGTTCGCAAAATGTCCGGTACCGTGGGCGTGGAGCGTATTTTCCCCATTGAGTCGCCCAACATCGACTCCATCGTGGTGAACAAGGTAGGTAAGGTGCGCCGCGCCAAGCTCTACTATCTGCGCAAGCTCACCGGCAAGAAGGCCCGTATTCAGGAAAAGCTGTCGGGCCGCAAGGCAGAGGCCAAGGAAGAAGCCTAATCGCCAGCCGATTGCCCCGCCTTTTTGGGGCGCAAACCCATCCGCGCGTGATTCCTTTCGGAACCACGCGCGGTTTTTTTGTGCCGCGGGGGCAATTGTTAATTGTTAATTGCGCGTCAGCGCGCCTTTTTTCGCAAGAAATTGATTCCCACGTAGATGTTGAGCGAGCCGAACGAATTTTCGAGGCTCACTGCCGAATTTTTGTAGCGGAAGGAGCGCAGGATGAGCGACGCGCCGAAGAACTGGTGGTTGTTGTTGTAGACCAGGCCGAGGCGCACGATGGTGTCCAGGTTCAGGCGGTCGCGGTGGAACTTGATGAAGCGCTTGGCCTCGCTCGCCACCTCCTCGCCCACCTGCTCCGTCAGGCTCGCGTCGTCGCTGGTGGCGCGTCCCGTGTAGTTCGTCACATTGTAGGCCACGCCGGGCGACACCGACGCCGCCAGCAGCCAGTTGCGCGCAAACACCCAGTTGTAGGCATAGCCGAAATTGATGCAATAGTCGTTGTAGCGCACCTTTTGGAAGAACATGCTCTCGTCGATGAGCGCGGCAATGCGCTCGTCAAATGCGCTCTCGTCGAGCGTCACCTTGTGGTGCGTGAACGAAAAGCCCAGCTTCCACGTGCCGGCCGACCGCCTTTGCACGGTGCTTTGGCTGAAGGCCGCCGGATAGCTGAAGTAGCGGTGGTTGAAAATGTAATAGACGTTCAGGCCGCGCATCTGGATGTTCAGGCCGCTGAAGTGGTCGCTCAGGTCGCTCGGCCGCGGATTCTCGTCAGAGAAAAGGTCGTCCAGGTTCTTGATTCTGAAGTCGTTGCCCGTCTTGCGGAAGTAAAGGTCGATGCCCACTTTCTGCGTGTAGAAGCTCATGTCAATCTCCGTCTTCTGCTTCTTCGCGCTGTGGCCATGGAAAAGCGGGTCGATGTCGAACGTGTAGCCCAGGATGAGCCAGCGCCATCCGAAATAGCCGCCGAGGCGCACCGTCCTGTTCGGCGCAAACTCCAGTCGCTGAGAGGGTTCCGTCCGCGTCGACATGGTGAAGCGCTCAAACGTGTTCGTGTTTTGCAGCATCAGCTGGTAGTTGTAGAGCTGCGGCGTGATGAACGCCGTGTCGATGCTGTTCCAATACTCCAGCTGGCCGCCGAGGAATTTCCTCATGCGGCGAATCAATTTCCGCGGATGCAAGCGCCCCAAGCGGTCGTGCGGCACGTCGAGGCTGTCCGCCAGCTGCTCCGAAATGAGCGGGTAGCCATCCAGCGCGCGGTCCACCGCCCTGAACACGGGGTGCACAGCCGTGTCTGCCGCCTCCGCAGCGCTTTCCGCGGCAGCCGCGCCGGCCACGGCATTTGCTGCCGAATCCGCCTGCTCCACTGCCTCGCTTTGCGCCAAAGCGCTGCCAAGGCAGAGGAAAACCGCTGCCCAGACGCATGCCAAACGCCGCCAACCACGCATGATTGCGCCGCCAGAAGAGGTTACTTGAAGTAGTAAAGGAACGTGGCCACGCCCTCGAGCGCCGGCTTGCGCTCGTCCTGAATTTCAATCTTGAACTTGATTTCAGCCTTGCACGTACCGCGCAGATTCACAATGTTTTGCAGCACCGTGACAAGCCTTACCGCCTTGCCCGACAGCACCGGCTGCCCAAAGCGCATCTTGTCCATGCCGTAGTTCACCATCATCTTCAGGTTGTTCACCTCAATGATTTCGTTCCACAGGCAGGGCAGCAGCGACAGCGTCAGGTAGCCATGCGCAATCGTGCTCTTGTAGGGGCTTTCCACCTTCGCGCGCTCCACGTCAACATGAATCCACTGGTGGTCGTTCGTGGCATCGGCAAACTGGTTGATGCGCTCCTGGTCCACCGTCATCCAGTCGCTCACGCCCAACTGCTCGCCCAGGTGGCTGGCGAACTCGTCATAGTTGTTGATTACAAGCTTTTCCATAAATCGAACATTTGTCGTTTCGTTTCAGCATACAAATTTAGAATCTTTTCCCCGTTCCTGCAAATTTTGCCCCGCCATTTTTCCCTTTGTCCGAACGATTTTGCGCAAAATTCCGAGATTTCCAATGCCCGCCGCCGCGAATTCTGCCGCCCGCTTTCGCGAAAATGGATGCTCACTGCTGCGAAACAAACTTGCGAATTTGCGCACAGCGGTGCATAAACATTCCGCGCCCACTGGCAGGCGCTTAGGCGGAAATGCAAAAAGAAGCCCTTCGTTTTCGAAAAAGAAGCCCTTCCTTTTGCAAAACGAAGGTCTTCCTTTTCCAGAACCACCGCACCCCTTCCGCACCCATGCCAGCAAAACCCATGCAACTGCCAAACAATCAGCCACTTCCTTTCGCGGCGAAAATTTATGCAAAATCCGCGCATATTCCCCGCATTTTCTGCCCCGTTATGTTAAAATATACGCCCTTTAACATTTTCGTTCGCGGTATAATGTAGCCCCGTTCGCGCACCTTATATATAAATATGGTGTGGGGGAAGTGTTAAAAAGTGGGGGAGAGTTTGGGGGTGTGGGGAAAATGTCGTAACTTTGCCCCGATATTGTGTGCTGAAATGCGCGGTTTGGCGAATGGAATGCTTTGCGCAGCGGATGGAGGCATGCGATGGTTTGAGAGGTAAATAGACAAGAAATCTGAAATAGACCTAACCAAAATGAGAAAACTTTTCACTGTTGCTTGCGCGCTGGTGCTGAGCCTGGGCGCACAGGTGAAGGCGGCTGACTGGATTGACCTGACCAGCCTGCTCACCAATCCTAATTTCGACAACAACAGCAACACGGGCTGGACTTACACGAGCGATGCCGTGAGCCAGCAGCTGACCTACGAGGCCATGGAGTTCTGGTACGGCACGTTCGACATCTACCAGAAGGTTTCGGGCCTGGCCAACGGCAAGTATCGTCTGGGTGTGAGCGCGTTCTACCGCACAGGCACGAACAATAATGCCTATTCCGCCTATGAGGCTGGCACTGAGGATATTCCGGCGGTGATGTATGCGAAGAGCGGCGACGAAACGACGACGCAGAAACTGGTGAGCGTCTATAGCTACAGCTTCGACAACTACACCAGCGGATGCTGGTTTCAGAACTGGCGCCGCGGCCCGTACTACCCGAACAACATGGAGAGCGGCGCGCAGGCGTTCAGCAACGGCGGCTACGCGCAGACCATGGAGTTTGAGGTGACCGACGGAACGGCCACGATTGGCTTGCTCAATGAGACCTATCAGGCCGACAGCTGGTGCATGTTCGACAACTTCACGCTGGAGTATTACGGCGACCTGGTGAGCGTGACGAGCATCAAGGTGACGCCCACCACGCAGTCTGCCTACGTGGGCGAGACGGTTCAGCTCACCGCCACGGTCAGCCCGTCGAACGCCACGCTGCAGCAAGTGACGTGGAGCAGTGCTGATGAGAGCAAGGCGACGGTTGACGAGAACGGCGTGGTGACGCTGCTTTCGGCAGGCACGGTGTCGATTTACGCCACCGCCACGGACGGCAGCGGCGTGAAAGGCACGGGCCGGATTGTGATTAAGCAAGGCACGATAAGTTCCGACCAAGTGGCCTTCAACGAGGTGCAGAACGGCAACGTGGGCTGCGTGCTCGACGGCACGAAGAACTACGCGGCGTGGATTGAGCTCTACAACCCCACGTCCACGGCGGCTTCGCTGGCCAATTGCTACCTGAGCGACGACGCCGACAGCCTCATGAAGTGGCACATGCCGGCAACGATGGGCGTGGTGCCGGCAAAGGGTTTCCGCACCATTTTCTTCGACAATACCGGCATGGACCACAACAACTGCTCGTTCGACCTTGACGAGGACGGCGGTTCGCTCTACCTGAGCGACAGCAACGGCAAATTGCTGGCCAGACTGGACTATCCAGAGTGCATCAGCCGCGCCAGCTACGCCCGCACCACCGATGGCGGCGACACGTGGAGCTGGACGGCCGACCTGACACCCGGCGCAAGCAACGCCGGCAGCAGCTTCGTGAGCGAGCAGCTGGCCACGCCTGTGGTGGACAAGAACGGCCAGTTCTTCACTGGCAGCCTCACCGTGAGCGTGAATATCCCGAGCGGCGCAACGCTGCGCTACACCACCGACGGCACGGTGCCTACGCTGAGCAACGGCGAGACCAGCGCCACGGGCATTTTCAGCGTGAGCGAAACGACCATCTACCGCTTCCGCCTCTTCCAGGACGGCTACATTCCCAGCGAAGTGGCCACGCGCAGCTACCTCTACGGCGAGAACAATTACGGCGCGCCCGTGCTCAGCGTGGTCTATGACGAGAACGACCTGATGAGCGACAGCATCGGCGCCTACGTGAGAGGCACCGGCGGACGCCCCGGCAACGGCCAGAGCAGCAACTGCAACTGGAACATGGACTGGGACCGCCCCGTGAACTTCGAATACATCGTTGACAGCGAAAGCGAATATACGCAGGAAGTGAACTTCACCATCTGCGGCGGCTGGAGCCGCGCGTGGAACCCCCGCTCCTTCAAGCTGAAGGGCGGCAAGAAGTTTGGCACCACCACCGACGCTGGCACCATTGACCACCGCAACACCCTCAACTACCCCTTCTTCCCAGAGAAGCCCTACATCCGCAACCGCACGCTGCAGAACCGCAACGGCGGCAACGACACTTCCATTCAGCTCACCGACCTGGCGCTGCAGCGCATTGCGCAGACCAGTGGCATCGACCTTGACCTGCAGAGCGGCCACCCCATCGTGGTGTTCTTCAATGGCGAATACCTCTACAACCTGAACATGCGCGAGCCCAACAACAAGCACTACGTCTATGCCAACTACGGCTGGGGCAGCGACGAAATCGACCAGTTTGAGATGAGCCCCGACAGCGGCTACGTGCAGAAATGCGGCGACCGCGAGGCCTGGACGACGCTGGTTGACCTCTCCTACAGCGCATCCGACGACGCCACCTACGAGCAAATCCGCCAGCTGCTCGACGTGGATGCCTTCGCCACCTACTGCGCCGCTGAGTTCTACCTCGGCGGAAGCGACTGGCCGCAGAACAACATCAAGGGCTTCCGCAACCGCAACGACGGCAAATTCCGCTTCGTGCTCTTCGACCTCGACTTCGCGTTCAACCGCACCAGCAACATCTTCACCGAATTTGCCAACCGCCAGAACTACACGTTCGACAAGCTCTACGACACCTACGACGCTGACGGCAACCCCATTACCAACATCACGGAAGAGATTGAGTTCGTCACCCTCTTCCTCAACATGCTCGACAACGACGAATTCCGCAAGCGATTCATCGACATGTTCTGCATCATGGGCGGCAGCGTCTATGAACCCACGCGCAGCGAAGCCATCATCAAAGCTCTTGTGGCAGAGAAGAATACGCCGCTCGCCTTCGACAACCAGAGCGCAACGAGCAAGGGCAACAACATCATCAACAGCCTGAAGAACCGCCTGAACAACGTCATCAGCGTCATCAAGAGCTATTCCCCCATGCAGCTGAGCAGCGTGGAACCGCAGGACGTGACCCTCAGCACCGCACTTTCCTCGTCGCGCATCTACATCAACGACATCGAGGTGCCCTGCAACTACTTCGACGGCAAGCTGTTCTACCCCATCACCTTTAACGCCATTGCCCCCGAAGGCTATGAGTTCGTGGGCTGGAAATCGCTCGACGGCAGCGTGACCAGCACCAAGACCCTCTTCGACTACGAAAGCACCTGGCAATACTACGACCAAGGCTCGCTCGACGGCGAGAACTGGTATGCCAAGAGCTACGACACCCACAACTGGAGCGAGGGCAGCGGCCTGTTTGGCTACGACGGCGACGGCACGAGCTTCGGCACCACCCTCGACTGGGGCGACGACTCCAGCAACAAGTATCCCACCTACTATTTCCGCAAGACCATCACCCTGAGCGATGACCCCAGCGACGCGCAGTTCACCCTGAACTACAACGTGGACGACGGCTTCATCATCTACGTGAACGGCACTGAGGCCGAGCGCTACAACATGCCCAGCGGCGACGTGACTTTCGACACCTACTCCTCCACCTACAACGACGACAACCCCACGGGCAGCATCACCCTCGACGCCAGCCTCTTCATCACAGGCGAGAACGTCATCGCCGTTGAGCTGCACAACAACCGTCCCAGCTCCACCGACGCCTGGTGGGGCGCCCAGCTCGTGCTCACCACGACCGAGGAAGGCGACGTGGTCTATCGCTCCACCGACGCCGAATTTGACCTGGAGGAGGGCGAAAGCCTCAACATTCAGGCTGTGTTCCAGAAGGAAGAAACGGCCGACGACGAGCACCCGCTCTGCATCAACGAGATTTCCGCCGCCAACTCCATCTACGTCAACGACTACTACAAGAAGGCCGACTGGATTGAAATCTACAACAGCAGCGACGAGGACATCGACATCGAAGGTTACTACCTGAGCGACAACGAGAAGAAACCGACCAAGTATCAGATTACAGCCGGCGAATCCACCGCCAGCACCATCGTGCCTGCCAACGGATTCCTCATCGTCTGGGCCGACAAAAAGTCGCCCATCAGCCAGCTCCACGCCAGCTTCAAGCTCGCTGCCGAAGGCGGCGCCGTGCTGCTCACTTCGCCCGACCAGGCCTGGGCCGACACGCTCCACTATCCCGCCCACACCGGCGAGGAAACCGTGGGCCGCTACCCCAACGGCAACGACTCCATCTACGTGATGACCACCCCGACCATTGAGAAGTCGAACGTGCTCACCACCTACAGTGAGAGCTACACCTACGTAGATTCCACCGCCACTGGCGTGCGCAACATCTACATCAGCAGCAACAACGGCCTGCGCATCTACCTCAGCGCCGCCGACGAACTGGCAGTGGCCAGCGAAGATTCGCCCACCGTGGAACTCAACATCCACACCGTGGCCGGACAGCGCGTGCTCAGCACACAGCTCCGCATGCGTGAGGACCACGCCAGCGTCTCCACCGCCCTCCTGCCGCCAGGCACCTACGTGGCCCACGCCACCGACGAGGAAGGCAACCGCTGCTCCATCAAGTTCATCGTCAGATAGCGCAAACCCGCATTTCTGCCCCACAAGCGGAGGACCAACCACCGGTCCCTCCGCTTTTTTTGCGCCAACCAAACTCCCGCCAGCGAGCGAGCAGGACGCACTCCGGCGCTGGCCATTTTTCTTTCGAAGACCTTCCTTTCAGAAAACGATGCCCTTCGTTTTGGAAAAAGAAGACCTTCGTTTCGGAAAACGATGCCCTTCGTTTTGCGGCAGCAGCGCATGCCGCCGTGGCAGGGTGGCGGGCCTGCTGAGGCGTCTTCCGCTTTTTTTGCGCAAAAAACAGCGCCGCCGTGCCGCTTTCTCAAAAATAAAAACTATCTTTGCAAATCAGAAAGGCACTTCATACTCAAAAGCACACAGACATGTACATCGCCATCGCTGGAAACATAGGCAGCGGCAAAACCACGCTCACCACGCTCCTCGCCAAGCACTACGGCTGGGAGGCGCGCTTCGAGCCCGTGACCGACAACCCCTATCTCGCCGACTACTACAAGGACATTCCGCGATGGTCATTCCCCCTCGAAGTGTTCTTTCTCAAGCAGCGATTCAAAGACCTGCTCGAAATCAACAAGGCCAGCGGCACCATCATCCAGGACCGCAGCATCTTCGAAGGCGTCTATGTCTTCACCACCAACAACCACCAGATGGGCAACCTCAGCGACCGCGACTTCGACACCTACATGGGCCTGTTCGAGTCCATGCTCGCCGTGGTGAAACTGCCCGACCTCATGATTTACCTCCGCTCGTCCATCACGCACCTTGTGGAGAACATCCAGCGCCGCGGCCGCGACTACGAGCAGACCATGCAGATTGACTACCTGCAAAACCTCAACGACCTCTACGAAGACTTCATCTTCCACAAATACCAGGGCCGCGTGCTCGTCGTGGAGAAAGACCACATCGACTTCCTCAACCAGCCCAAAGACCTCGCGACAGTCATCGATAAGATTGATGCCGAACTCTTTGGTTTGTTTGGAATGAATAATTCGTAATTCGTAACTAAAAAATAGAATACTATGCACATTGCAGTTGCCGGAAACATTGGAGCGGGAAAGACCACGCTCACCAAAATGCTCGTCAAGCGATACGGCTGGACGCCGCGATTCGAGCCCGTGGACAACAATCCCTACCTCGACGACTTCTACGCCGACATGGCGCGCTGGTCGTTCAACCTGCAAATCTATTTCCTCAACAAGCGATTCAAGGAGGTGGTGGAAATCTCCAAGTCGAAAGACACCATCATCCAGGACCGCACCATCTTTGAGGACGCGCGCATCTTCGCGCCAAACCTCCACGGCATGGGCATGATGAGCGACCGCGACTTTCAAAACTACTCCGACCTCTTCGACCTCATGATTTCGCTTGTGGGATTTCCCGACCTGCTCATCTACATCCGCTCGTCCATCCCCAACATCGTGGCGCAAATTCAGAAGCGCGGACGCGAGTACGAAAAGAGCATCCGAATTGACTACCTGCAGGGCCTCAACCAGCGCTACGAGGACTGGATTGCCGGATACAAAGGCAACCTCATCATCGTGGACGGCGACAACATCAAGTTTGAAAACAGCCCCGAAGACTTCCAGAAGGTGACCGACATGATTGACGCCAACCTCTACGGCCTCTTCACGCCCCAGCAGCAAGCGCAGCCATGACCGAGAAAGAGAAAATGCTGGCGGGCTTGCCCTACTATGCCGACCTCGACGCCGAACTCGTGGCCGAGCGGCAGGCCTGCAAAGAGCTGTGCCGCGACTACAACGACCTGCGCCCGTCGCAAATGGCCGAGCGCACCGACCTGCTCAAGCGCCTGCTGGGCCGCACGGGCCAGCAACTGCAAGTGGAACAGCCGCTGCACTGCGACTACGGATATAATATAGAGGTTGGTGAAAACTTCTTCGCCAACTTCAACCTGGTCATCCTCGACGCCGCCAAAGTGACCTTCGGCAACAACGTTTTCATCGGTCCCAACGGCGCATTCTACACCGCCATCCACCCCATCGACCCCGCGAAGCGCGCCGAAGGACTGGAGACGGCCGAACCCATCAGCGTAGGCAATAACGTCTGGTTTGGCGGCAACGTCACCGTCCTGCCCGGCGTGACCATCGGCGACAACTGCGTCATTGGCGCCGGCAGCGTGGTGACCAAAGACATACCCGCAGGCAGCATCGCCGTGGGCAACCCCTGCCGCGTCATCAAGCAAGTGCCTTAGCCGCGCTTTTTTCCAAACAACGAAACCAAAAAACTTTCCGCAAAAATGAAGAAATTACGACTCATTTTCCTCCTCACCGCCGTGCTCGCCGCCGCCCTCGTGGGCTGCAGCAAAGACGATGACGACGACGAGAAAGGGTATGGCGACTGGCCCGCAATCAAGGTCACCGCCAGCCAAGTGGCCTTCTCCGTCGATGGCGGCTCGCAAACCGTCAGTTGCGTGAACTACAGCAACTGGTGGATTTCCGCCATTGCCCTCTCCGACGACACGGCATCCACCACCACCTTCACCGGCTCCAACGGCAAGAAAGCCACCAACGGATGGGTTACGGCCGAGGTGGTGAACAAAAACCAACTCACCATCACCGCGGCCGCAAACGCCGAAGGCACCGCCCGCACCGCCACCATCGCCATGACCGTCGGCGATGCCTACACCACCCTCACCGTCACCCAGTACGGCAACGGAACCGTCCGCCCGCAAAACTGACGTTTCTGCCGAAAAGACTGACGTTTCCGCCGAAAAGACAGACGTTTCCGCCGAAAAGACTGACGTTTCTGCTTGCAAAACTGCCGTCTGTCCGCCCTCAAATCAACCGAAAAAGTCTAAATTTTCCGAATGAAATCGAAAAATTAATAGTAATTTTCCGAATAGAATCGAAAAATTTAGACTTTTTGCTTGGAGGAAACGGGCGAAAAACCTATCTTTGCGGTGCGGAATAACATGATTTCGCAAAGAAGCAATGATTAAACGGCTCATAGAAACCAAAATTCGCGAGGACTTTTCGCGACAGAAAGTAGCGCTCATTCTGGGTCCGCGCCAGGTGGGCAAGACCACTCTGCTCCACCAACTGAGCGATGCCGGCGCCCATATCCTTACGCTCAACTGCGACTATGTGACTGATGCGCAGCGGCTTATGGACAAAACGGCCGACGAACTTACCGCTTTGCTCGCGGGGTTCGATATGGTGCACATAGACGAGGCGCAGAAAGTGAAGGACATTGGCCTGACGCTCAAGAAACTCGGCGACCTCCATCTGCCCACCCACATTCTGGTGACGGGGTCGTCAGCCCTCGAATTGGCCAGCGGCATCTACGATTCCGCCGTGGGGCGCGTGCTGGAATACCGACTCTATCCTTTCTCCATGGAGGAACTGGCCGCCGCCACATCGCAGGTGGAGCAAGACCGCGCCCTGCGACAGCGACTGATTTACGGGCTCTATCCGGAGGCCGTGAACGACCCTGCCCATGCCGAAGAGACGGTGGTCATGCTGGCCAACAACTATCTCTATCGCGATGCGCTGGCCTATCGCGGCCTGAAGAAACCCGACTTGCTGGTCCACCTCCTTCAGGCGCTTGCCCTGCAAGTGGGGAGTGAGGTTTCTTATAACGAACTGGGCAACATGCTCCACGCCGACACCGCAACCATTGAGACCTACATCAGCCTGCTTGAAAAGTGCTTCATCGTATTCCGATTGCCCTCGTTCAGCCGCAACCAGCGCAACGAAATCAGCAAAGGCCGCAAAGTCTATTTCTACGACAACGGCATGCGCAACGCCCTCATCGACAATTTTAAACCGCTGGAACTGCGCACGGACGTGGGGGCGCTGTGGGAAAATTTCGTCATCAGCGAGCGCGTCAAGCGCAACACTTACCACGGCCTGCGCGCCAAACTCTACTTCTGGCGCACATTTGCGCAGAGCGAAATTGACCTGGTGGAAGAAACGCAGGGCGAACTCCACGCCTTTGAATTCAAATGGAACTCCAAGGCACGCGCAAAACTCCCGCGCCCCTTTGCGGAAAACTACCCAGAGGCCACGTTCAACGTCATTACCCCCGACAATTATTGGGATTTTGTGAGTTGAATCATCCCGATGAAAGTCTGAAAAAGGCACTAATCCACCGCCCAAATCCCCAAATTTCATATAAATTTAGCGGTTGTACTCTCCAAATTTCATATAAATTTGGTGGTTGCACTCCCCAAATTTCATATAAATTTGGTGGTTTGGAAATAAAATCCTATCTTTGCAGCGCAGAATAGAAAGCAGGAAGAATATGGTTGAACGGTTATTGAAGCAACTGATTTTGAGCGATGCCGACATGCACAAGGTCAGTTTGATACTCGGTCCGCGGCAGGTGGGAAAGACCACGCTGCTGGAAGACATGCGGAAAAAGTACCAGCGCGTGCTGGCGCTGAACTGCGACAACCTGTCGGAGGCGCAGATTCTGGAAGACAAGTCGTCCGACGAACTGCGCGCGCTGCTCAGCGCCTACGACATGATTCAGGTGGACGAGGCGCAGAAAGTGAAGGACATTGGCCTGCAACTGAAGAAAATCGGCGATTTGCACCTCGACGCCCCAGTTTTGGTGACGGGGTCGTCGGCGCTCGACTTGGCGCAGGGCGTGTTCGATTCCGCCGTCGGGCGCGTTTGGCACTACACCATGTACCCCTTTTCCCTGGCGGAATTGGCCAACGAAACGGGACCCGTGGAGCAGAACCTGCAGTTGCCGCGCCGCCTCGTCTTCGGACTCTATCCCGAAGTGGTGAATCATCCAGAAAGGGAGCGCGAAGTGCTGCAGCAGATTTACGACCAGTACCTCTATCGCGACGTGCTGGCCTATCGCGGCATGAAGAAACCCGACGTGCTGCAGCGGCTGGTGCGCGCATTGGCCTTGCAGGTGGGCGGCGAAGTGTCCTACAACGAACTGTCGAACCTGCTGGGCATCGACAAATCCACGGTGGAGAACTACATCGAACTGCTGGAAAAGTGCTTCATCATCTTCCGCCTGCCGTCCTACAGCGGCAACCTGCGCAACGAAATCAAGAAGGGCAAGAAGGTGTATTTCTACGACAACGGCATCCGCAACGCCGCCATCAACGCCTACGCGCCGCTCGACCGCCGCAACGATGTGGGCGCACTGTGGGAAAACCTCATGGTCAGCGAGCGCGTCAAGCGGAACGCCTACAACCGGGCGCACGGCAAACTCTACTTCTGGCGCACGCATCAGCAGCAGGAAGTGGACCTGGTTGAGGAATACGACGGCGCCCTCCACGCCTTTGAGTTCAAGTGGAACCCGAAGGCGAAGGCGGCCATGCCCACCGCGTTTGCCAACGCCTATCCGCAAACAGCCTTCGAGGTGATTACGCCGAACACATTTTGGAGCTTCGTAAAATAAACATCAAAACACTTAAAACCATGAAAAAGATTCTTCTATTGCTGGCAGCAGCGCTGGTGCTGCTCAGTTGCGGGAGCGAAATTGCTTACCGCGAGGCGCGGAACTACTTCTTCCGCAACGATGCGGCCGTGCCGCAGAACCCTGTAGTCAACTCGCAGGCAGAGATGGACAGCCTCTTCGGCTGCGCCACGACCATGGGCCCCGACGGAAAGCCCACGGCCATTGACTTCGAAAAGGAATTCGTCGTGGCCATCGTGCTGCCCGAAACGTCGCACGCCACAACCATTGTGCCAGGAAAAATGCTGAAGCAGGGCGACGAACTCGTCTTCACCTACCACCTCGACCGCGCCGCTGAGGACGCCGGCTACACCATGCGCCCCATCTACCTCGCCATCGTCGGCCGCGACGGCCAGGCACCGCGCGTCACGCTGCGCGAAGAGTAGGGCAGAACTCGCAATTTTACGGCATAAAAACCAATCAGGAACAAACCAAAAAACTTACTTAACACCATGAAAACTAAGCGACTGATGGCACTCATCAGTGCCATGCTCATTGTGCTTGCGGCGCAGGCGCAGACACGGAAATTCGGCATCGAGGCATCGATTGGCGGCGGTCACATCGAGCAATCGGGCGATGACTACGACAATCTTGGCATCAGCGACCTGAATGATGACCAGCAGGAGGCCTATCGCCTGTCGGTGGACTACTATCTGGGCAACCATTTCGCCCTCACTGGCGGCCTCTTCCTGGAGCGGCAGGGACTGATGACCGATTTGGACGACGGCCTCGGCCTGCTGAAGCACTATCAGTTTGGCATTCAGGGCGGTGGCAAGTGGTATCCGCTCAAGCCGAAGTACATCGTGCAGCCCTACATCGGCGCCAATTTCTACGTCAATTTCATCAATCTTTCCAAGCATAGCGGCGAGCGGCGGGTGACTGCCACCAGCGGCTACTACGGCGATGGCGTCATGGGCTACGACCTGCAGTCGCCGCTGCTGAGCGCAGGTCCCAAAATTGGTGCCGAAATCCGCATTTTCAGCAGCCTCTCGCTTTGCCTGAGCTGCGACTACCGCTGGTCAATCCTCGGCATCAGCGCTGGCGAATCGTGCTACAGCAACGCCGATGCGCGCATTGGCGACAAAATATTCGCCATCCGCAACACGGCCCACCGCGGCGGCATCAACATTGGCCTTAAGCTCGACCTGCCCCTGCGCCATGTGGACCGCTCGGGGTCGAAGCTCGCCACGCTCAGCGGCGTGCTCATCGGCCTTTTCGGCGGCGCACGCATGTAAGAATTTCGGCGCGTGGACTGAAATTTTCGGCGCGTGCAACAGAAGCGGCTGCGGCCTTTTTCAAAAACGACTGCAGTGATTTTCGAAAACGACTGCGGTGGTTTTGAAAAACGACCGCAGTCGTTTTTCAAAACGAGTGCGGTCGTTATGCGTTTGGTTCGTCGTGCAGGGAGATTTCTCCGGCGATGGAAGTGGCCATTAGCCGCCGCACGGTCTGCGGGTCGTCGGGGTGGAGGGCGAAGAGGTGCATGAGCTTGGTGACGGCGCACTCCACGGTCATGTCGTGACCGCTCACCACGCCGGCCTTGAGCAGTTGGTTGCCGGTTTGGTAGCGCCGCATCTCCACGCATCCGCTTTGGCACTGCGTGATGTTCACCACCACCTTTCCTTGCTGTGTGGCCCTGGTGATGGCCTGCGCCAGCCACTGCTCGCTCGGGGCGTTGCCGGTGCCGAAGGTGCGCAGCACGATGCCTTTCACTTCGGGCAGCGAGAAGATGGGCTCGAAGATGCTTTGGCTCAGGCCGGGGAAGAGGGTGATGGCGAGTACGGCGGGTTCGAACTGCATGTGTGGGGTGAAGGGCGCGTCGGGCTGCGGGCGGTGAATGAGGTGGTGGTTGTAGTTGATGTTGATGCCGGTGACGGCGAGTGGCGGCAGGTTGTAGGATGTGAAGGCGCTGAAGCTCTCGGCGTTGCACTTGGTGGTGCGGTTTCCGCGGTAGAGGTGGTCGCCGAAGCAGACGCATACCTCAGGCACGCAGGCTTGCCCTTGCTCGTCGCAGGCGGCGGCGAGTTCGATGGCGTTGATGAGGTTCTCCTTGCCGTCGGTGCGCAGCACGCCAATGGGCAGTTGGCTGCCAGTGAGAATGACGGGCTTGGCCAGGTTTTCGAGCGCGAAGGAGAGTGCGCTGGCGGTGTAGGCCATGGTGTCGGTGCCGTGTAGGATGACGAATCCGTCGAAGGAATTGTAGTTGTAGTCGATGATTTTCACCAGTTTGGCCCACAGCTCAGGCTTCATGTCCGATGAGTCGATGGGCGGTTCGAAGGGGTAGGAGCGTATGCTGTAGTCGAACTCGCGCAGCTCTGGCACGTGCTTCATGAGGTGCTCGAAGTTGAATGTTTCGAGCGCGCCCGTCTCAGGATTTCGAATCATGCCGATGGTGCCTCCCGTGTAGATGATGAGGACTCGCCGGCGCAGGGAAAAGAGTTTCACGGCAACGTTTTTTTAGTTCTTGAATTGGAGAAAGTGGCGGTTGCCTTTGCTTTTGAAATGAAGGCAACCGCCTGAATGGCAATGTTTTATTCGCCGATTTCCCAGCCGAGCGCGCTTGCGCCGAGCACTGCGGCGTTGCTGCTCATGAGCGAGGAAATGAGGAATTTTGCTTTGCCTCGGAAGATGGGCATGACGTGCTTGTCGTAGGCCTCTTCAATGGGTTTCATGATGAGGTCGCCTGCCTTGGTGAGGCCGCCGAAGAAGATGAAGGCCTCGGGCGAGGAGAATGCGGCGAAGTCGGCGCAGGCCTCGCCCAGCATTTTGCCTGTGAATTGGAAGATTTCGTTGGCAATTTTGTCGCCTTTTCCGGCGGCGATGGAGACGTCGAGCGAGGTGATTTTCTCGGGGTCGAGTTCGCGGAGCAGGCTGGGTTCGGTTGTTTTGCTGAGCATTTCGCGTGCGGTGCGTGCCACGCCCGTGGCGGAGCAGTAGGTTTCGAGGCATCCGGTGCGCCCGCAGCCGCAGAGTCGTCCTTCCTTGCCGCGCACCATGGTGACATGGCCGAGTTCGCCGGCGAATCCGTCGTGGCCATAGACGAGCTGCCCGTTGATGACGATGCCGCTGCCCACGCCCGTTCCGAGGGTGATGACGATGAAGTTTTTCATGCCGCGCGCCACGCCGTAAATCATTTCGCCGAGCGCGGCGGCGTTGGCGTCGTTGGTGAGGGCGACGGGAATGCCGAGGGCGTCGGAAAACATCTTGCCGAGCGGGATGATGCCCTTCCACGGCAGGTTTGGCGCATGCTCAATGGTGCCGTTGTAGTAGTTGCCGTTGGGTGCGCCGATGCCCATGGCCTTGATGTTTTGGATGCCCCCAGCCTGGTCGATGATGGGCTTGAGGCAAGCCAGTCCGGCCTCTACGAAGGCTTCTGGCGTGTCGTATTCTTTGGTGTGGATGGCATTGTCGAAGAGCACTTCTCCGCGCTGATTCACGATTCCGAAGACGGTGTTTGTTCCGCCGAGGTCCACGCCGATGACGTAGGGTTTGATGGTGTTGTTGTCCATAGCAGTGAGTTTTGAGTTGTGTGTTGATGTTGGTTGAATGTGCTTGTGCGTTTGGGAGAAGTTGTTGAATTTAAAGAAGTTAACGTTCGCTTCGCTCACTGAGAAGTTAAATCCGATAGTTGCAGGCGCGGTGGTTTGCAGGTCTGAAGATCCGCCATGCGAGTAGAGTTGCTCGGAGTATCGGCTTTAACTTCTAAGCGCGCAGGCGCTGATAACTTCTTTGACTTCTTTCATTCTTTTCTCCTTATTATATATGTGCCTCATTCCTTGAGGTAGGGCAGGGGCTTTCGGGCGATTTTGTTCCATCCGCGGCGCAGGGCTTGGCGCAGCCAGCGCGGGGGGAAGCGGCGGAGGAACTGGGCGCGGGTGGCATTGGGCAGGTCGGCGCCGTAGTCGCGCAGGGCGTTGCTGAAGCGGTGGAGGCGGTGCCATGTGCGCATCTTCACGTCGTTGTCAACGTTCTGGCCGTGAATGAGTTCCACCCAATAGCCGCGGTGCGTGGTGTCGTTGAGCACGTGGATGGGGCACTGGCGCAGGAAATAGTGGCCGAGGGCGATGACGGTGGTGGGCATGCGGCCCTGGCGGAAGCGCTCCACGAGCGTGAGGAAATGGTTGTTGTAGTAATTGATTTCGGTCGCAAGTTGCAGTTGCTCAAAGCATTGCAGCCCGCGGCTGAAGGTGATGACGGTGGGCTGGGTGGCGGCGCGTGCGTAGGCCTGCGCCTGCTGCAGATAGTCGCGGTGGAGCAGGTCGTCGTTGTCGAGATAGGTGGTGGCGAGCAGCGCCATGGGGCGGCCTTGCTGGGTGAGTTGCTGAAAGATGTAGCGCTGAAAATAGTGCACATAGCGCAGCGCCTCGTCGTGGCTGAGGAAGCATGGGCGCAGTTGCGGCACTTGCTGCTGCCACTGGGCGATGCGCTGCCGCAGGGCCTGGGGCGAGTGCTCGTCGAAGAGGCAAATCCACTCGAAGTCCTGGACGCTCTGGTTGCGCACAGACGGCAGGCAATAGCGCTCGAAGAGTGCGATTCGCTGGCTGGTCCACGCGTCGTCGGCCACTTCCTTGCCTTGCTTGTCGGCGCGGAAGATGCTGATGTTGAAGCGCGTGAGAATGTAATGCGCGAGGTGCAAATCGCTGTCCATGGGCTGTTTTTTCACGGGTTACTTTGCAAATGTACGAAAAAAACGGCATTCGGTTGGCGGATTTCCGCAAGAAATTGCTATATTTGCAGTGAAAGCGGTGCGAGAAATTGCCGTTTGCGCTCTCTTTACATAGAAACACCTTAAATTATTCACTGCTAAAACCACTTTTTTATGCTACTTTCCATCACCGAATGGCTGACGGGCATGCCGTCGATGCTGCAGTTCTTCTGGGGCTGCGCGCTGGTTGGCTCGCTCATTTTTGGCGTGCAGATGGTGCTGACGCTGCTGGGCATGGACCATGCGGGCGTTGACGCTGGGTTTGATTTCGACGGTGCCGACGCCAGTTGGTTCGACTCCGACACCATGGACATGGGCGGTCCGCTGGCGCTGTTTTCCGTCCGCGGCCTCATCAACTTCATCCTGGGCCTGGGCTGGGGCGGCGTGGCGTTCTACGACGCTTTCGAGCAGAAAATCTGGGTGGTGCTGCTTGCCATTCTGGTTGGCCTGGCCTTCGCGTGGATTTTCTTCTACATCAAGAAGCAGACGCGCAAACTGGAGGCCAACGGGGCGTTCAACATCAACCTGTGCCTCGACAAGACGGCCAATGTCTATCTGCGCATCCCTGCCGCTGGCGCGGGAAAGGGAAAGGTGCAAATCAGCGTGAACGGCGCGGCGCACGAGATTGACGCGCTCACGCAGGGCGACGAACTGCCCTCAGGCACGCTGGTGCGCGTGGTGGAAATCATTGACGGCCACACGCTGCGCGTGGAGAAGGCGTAATATATAATAAGGAGATAGGAGTTAGGAGTTTCGTTCGCTCCGCTCACTAGGAGTTAAGCCGATAGTGCTGCCAGAACGAAATTGTGGTAATGGCTAACGAGCGAAGCGAGTGAAACTCCTATCTCCTAACTCCTATCTCCCTTAAAAAGGAAAGAAATATTCACAAACCATAAAAACTTATCACTTATGAATGCATTGTTTCTAATTGTTGTGGCGGCCATCGTGGCCATCTTCCTGTTCATGTCGATTATCAATCGATATCGCCGCTGCCCATCCGACAAAATCCTCGTCATCTACGGCAGCAAAAGCAATAAGTCGTCCGCCAAGTGCGTGCATGGCGGCGGCGCCTTCGTCTGGCCCATCATTGAGGACTACGACTACCTGTCGCTCACGCCCATCAGCATCGACGCCAACCTGACCAACGCGCTGTCGAAGCAGAACATCCGCGTGGACGTGCCGAGCCGATTCACCGTCGGCATCTCCACCGACCCAGAGTGCATGAACGCTGCCGCAGAGCGACTCCTCGGACTCACCGCTCCGCAGATTCAGGAACTGGCCCGCGATATCCTTTTCGGACAACTGCGTCTGGTCATCGCCACCATGAGCATTGAGGAACTCAACAACGACCGCGACAAGTTCCTCGAGAGCATCAGCGCCAACGTCGAGGTGGAACTGAAGAAAATCGGTTTGCGACTCATCAACGTCAACGTGACCGACATCAAGGACGAGAGCGGATACATCGAGGCACTGGGCCGCGAAGCCGCTGCCAAGGCCGTGAACGAGGCCAAGGTGCGCGTCGCCGAGCAGGAGAAAATCGGTGAAATCGGTAAGGCCGACGCCGTTCGCGAAACGCGTATCCGCACCGCCGAAGCCAATGCGCTGGCTGTGCAGGGCGAGAACAACGCCAAGGTGGAAATCGCCCAGAGCGACTCGCTCCGCCGTGAGAAAGAGGCTCAGGCACTGCGCATTGCACAAGCCGCCGAGCGCGTGCAAGAGGCTTTGGCGCAGAAGGAAGCCTACACCGCTGAGAAGGAGGCCGAGGAGGCACGTGCCGACCGCGAACGCTCCACGCAGACCGCCAATATCCTTGTGGCACAGGAAATTGAGAAGAAGCGCAAAATCATTGAGGCCGAGGCCGAAGCAGAGAAGGCCCGCGTGAATGCGAAGGGTGAAGCCGACGCCATTTTCGCCAAAATGGAGGCCGAGGCAAAGGGTCTCTACGAAGTGCTGACCAAGCAGGCCGCCGGTTACGACAAGATGGTTCAGGCCGCTGGCGGCGACGCCAACAAGGCCTACATGCTCCTGCTGCTCGAGAAGTTGCCGGAACTGGTGAAGACGCAGGTGGAGGCCGTGAAGGGCATCAACATCGACCACGTAACGGTTTGGGACGGAGGCACCAACGCCGACGGCAAAGGCTCCACTGCCAATTTCGTCAGTGGCCTCATGAAGTCCGTGCCGCCGCTCAACGAACTGTTCGACATGGCGGGACTCAGCCTGCCGGAATACCTGGCCAAGAAAAAGGAAACCGAAGCGCCCGCCGCTGAGGCCGACGCCGAGGAAATCAAACCCGAAAAGGGCAAGAAGTAAGCGCCCCTTCCGCACAAAAAAACAGCCGCAGGCACTGAGTCTGCGGCTGTTTTGCGTATCGTTGATTGCGACAACACTATCGGCTATCTCCCCAGTGGTTAAGTCACCCCTCCCTTTTTGGGGAGGGGCAGGGGGAGAGGCTTTTTCTAGCGTCCGATGGACAGATAGGTGAACCCCTGCTCCGCCATTTCGGCAGGGTCGTAGATATTGCGGCCGTCGATGACCAGATGGTTCTTCATCGCCGCCTTTACCACGCCCCACGAGGGCAGGCGGAACTGCTTCCACTCCGTGAGCAGCAGCAGGGCGTCGGCGCCCAGCACGGCGTCGTAGATGTCGCTGGCGTAATAGACCGCATCGCCCAAGCGGCGGCGGCACTCGTTCATCGCCACGGGGTCGAACACGCGGATGTCGCAGCCCGCCTGGCGCAGCAGGTCGATGGTCACCAGCGACGTCGCCTCGCGCATGTCGTCGGTTTCTGCCTTGAAGGCAAGTCCCCACAGCGCGATGGTCTTGCCCCGCAGCGCCTCTTTTCCGCCGAAATGCTTCTCCAGTTTGCGGTAGAGCACGCCCTTTTGCTGCTCGTTCACCGCCTCCACAGCCTGCAAAACCTGCATGCTGTAGCCGTTCTTCTCCGCCGTCTTGATGAGCGCCTTCACGTCCTTCGGGAAGCAACTGCCGCCGTAGCCGCAACCGGGGTAGAGGAACTTGCTGCCGATGCGCGAGTCGGCGCCGATGCCTTTGCGCACCATGTTCACGTCAGCGCCAACCAGTTCGCACAGGTTTGCAATGTCGTTCATGAAACTGATGCGCGTCGCCAGCATAGAGTTGGCGGCATACTTAATCATTTCCGCGCTCGGGATGTCGGTGAAGATGACGCGGAAATTGTTGAGCAGGAAGGGGCGGTAGAGCTTAGTCATGAGTTTCTTGGCGCGCTCGCTCTCCACGCCCACCACCACGCGGTCGGGGCTCATGAAGTCCTTGATGGCGGCGCCTTCCTTCAGAAACTCCGGATTGCTCGCCACGTCAAAGGGAATCTGCTCGCCGCGCTGGTCGAGTTTGGCCTGAATGGCCGCCTTCACCTTCTGGGCAGTGCCCACGGGAACGGTGCTTTTCGTCACCAACACAGTGTATTTCTTGATGTTCTGGCCAAAGGTCCGCGCCACTTGCAGCACATACTGCAGGTCCGCGCTCCCGTCCTCGTCGGGCGGGGTGCCTACCGCCGAGAACACCACCTCCACGTTGTCGATGCACGTGCTGAGGTCGGTGGTGAAATGCAGGCGGTTCTCCTTCACATTGCGCAGCACCATCTCGTCGAGCCCAGGCTCGTAGATGGGCACTTCGCCGCGCAGCAACGCATTGATTTTCTCTTCGTTCACGTCAACGCAGGTCACGTCAACGCCCATTTCGGCGAAGCACGTGCCGCTCACCAGGCCCACATATCCGGTGCCAACTATTGCTATGTTCATATCCTTTTCTTCTTGTTTGCTGAGTTTTTGTTGAAAAAAGCGCTATCTCACGCACACTTTCTTGCCGTTGATGATGTAAAGTCCGCTGGGCAGGTTGGCGCAATCGCTGAGGCGCATGCCCGAAAGCGTGTAGATGCCGCGCACAGCGGCAGGCGCAGCGGCCGTGATTTTGCCGATGCTGGTTGAAACATCAAACAGCTTCAGCGCCTTCGGCTGCTCCGAACTCTTGTATGCGGAGAACGAATTTTCCATCGCCAGATAGGCCTTGTGCGCGGCAATGGTAAAGGCTTTGCCGCCCTCTGCGCCCCAGTAGAATCCAGCATTCTCGCCATTGTTCGACGACAGCTTGTAGAAATAGCCGTCGGTCGTGCCGTCCTTGTTCACGGTCTGTGCCGCGACATCGGAGCCGAGCAGCACGTTGTCGGCGTCCTTCTCGTAACTCGGCGCAACAACTGGCGTGAACAGATAGGTCTTTTCCGCATTCACACCGTCGTAAAGCACCACGGGCTCGCCAGCGGGAATGACGGCATAGTCGCCCCCGGGGCTGTAGGTGCGGTTGATGCTGAGCGTGCCGTCGCTGGAAACCTTGTAGGTATGCGCCTCCACGCCTTCCGGCACCTGCAGGTTGAAGAGGCTGTAGTAGAGCGTGGCATAGCCCGATTTGCCGATGGTCACCGAGAGGTCCGTTGCTTTCTTGTAGATGCAGATGTCCTTGGTGCTGGTGCTGCCTGGATAGACCGAGAAGCGGCTGCTCGAACCTGGGTAATATCGTATGCAACCTTCGTTTTCTGTCGTCAAGGTCGATTTGACGGTTACGACGCCGCTGGAAAAGGAAATGGTCCATTGCGTCTTCTTCGTTACAGCGCTATTCACCGCAAACGACTTGATGTTCTTATTGCTGTACGACGTGTCCCAGCCCAGATACTTGCTTTGGCCGGCGTCGTAGAAAGTCCAGTTGCCCGACTCCTTGCCCAACTGCAGCGGCTGCACGCCCGTGGGGTCAACGATGGTGTTGTCGCTGATGCTCACGCTCACGGCTTTGCCGTAATAGGTGGCAGTCGAACCAGACTTCGCGCCCGCTGTGACTCCGCCGTATGCCTGGCCATATTCCTCGTTCACGAACAGAATCTCGTCGCCCTTTGCCAGTTGCGACGCCGCGCTGACCTTCACATAGATGGCCGCGCCCGTCTCCAGTCCAGGCACCAGCAGCGCCAAGGCGAAGAGGAGAAGATGCGTAATGCGTTTCATGTTGCGAGTAAATTTCTTGCAAAGATACGTGTTTTGCTGCTAATGTGTGCTGATTTTCTAAAAGAATTTTACAGAATGCGCGAAAACTGCGGATTGCTTTTGGCGAGTTTCTGCTTTTGCAGCAAAAAACTAACAGCCCATCCGCTAAAAGCATGGCGAACGGGCGGCCAGTTTGTGTTTTGTGCCTATGTCAGGACGGACGGGTCTTGGGCAGTTTGAACACTTTCTGCACTTCCTTCATGGCCACGTCGGTCAGGCCGGTGGGCTCGTAGCCCATGTTCTTGGCGGCGATGTAGATGAGTGCGGACTTGTTGAGGCAGTCCACCTGGTCGAAGGCGTCCATGATGTCGGTGCCGACGGAGAATGTGCCGTGCTTTTCCCACATCACGACGTCGTAGTCGCGGATTTGCTCAAGGGTGGCGCGCGCCAGTTTCACGCTGCCGGGCAGCTGGTAGGGCACAATGCCGAGGCCGAGCGGGGCAAAGGCGAGGGTTTCGGGAATCATGGCGTGGAGCGTGCGGGTGAGCACGCCGGGCTTGAGCATCTTGGGGTTGTGGCTCATGGCGACGAGCTCAATGGGGTGCGTGTGGAGCGATGCCTTGTAGTTGGAGCCGCTGCCGATGAGGTAGTCGTGGATGGCGAGGTGCGACGGCAGTTCGCTGGTGGGCATCACGGGGTTGTCGGCCACGATGACGTAGTTGGCGCAGTCGGGCAGCACGCGGATGATGGAACCGTTTTCCATGGGCTGGCGTGCCAAGTCGCGCATGCGCTTGCCGGTGCCCTTGCAATAGAAATAGGTGTCGGCCAGGTGGTTGAGCTTGTCGCCGATGGGCAGGGGTTCGCTGATGGGCTTGAGATTGCGGATTTCGTCGTCCACGAGGTGTGTGATGTTCACGGTGATGTTGCCGCCGTTGCGCTCGGCCCACCCCTTTTGCCAGAGGTGCCCGGCCACTTCGGCCACTTTGTCGATTTCCTGCTTGAGCAGGGGATGGTTGTTGAGAATGCTATCCATAGGTTTGAGTTATTGAGTTCTTGAGTCTTTGAGTTTCAAAGTTTTTATTGCGCCGCGAGGAGTTGTGGCAGGAAGGTTGAAATGACCAGCACCACGAGGCCCACGACGAGCACGAGGATGGTTTTGGCGGAGCAGCCTTTCCACTCCTTCAGGATGATGCCCCAGAGGTTGGAGAAGGTGACGTTGAGCGCCATGAGGATGCACCAGGAGAAGGCGACGAGCGTGGGGGCGCTGGTGAGGAATCCCTTGCCGATGCTCAGGCCGAAGAACTGGCTGTACCACAGGGCTCCGGCGAGTGCGCAGAAGAGCAGGTTGTTGCCCCAAACGCTGCCTTTGCGGTAGTCGCCCCACGTCTGGTTCTTGTTGTTTTGCAGCAGGCAATAGCCGGCGTTGATGATGAATCCGCCGAGGGTGACGAGCAGCGTGGCGGGCAGCGTGGCAAACATCGGCTTGGCGCCAGCAAACTGGATGGGCGCGCCGAAGTCGAGGCCGATGGCGAAGCAGGCGCTCATGAAGCCGCACAGCAGCGCGATGATGATGCCTTTCTTGAAGTTGAAGTCCTTCACCGCCTCCTTCTTCTCCTCCTCGCTCAGCGCGGCCGACTTCATGCCTCCGGCCATGCCGATGATGGCAATGCCGATGAGCGTGACCACCACGCCGATGATGACGGCGGAAGTGAGTTTCTCAAAATGTCCCGTGAACACTGGGCCAAGCAGCGTGCCCAGGCCAGCGCAGGTGCCGAGCGCGAGCGACTGCCCCAGGGCCACGCCCAGATAGCGCATCGACAGGCCGAACGTCAGTCCGCCCACGCCCCACAGCATGCCGAAGAAGAAGGTCAGCCCCGCCTCCTTCGGGTGCTCGCCGTAGAGGCCGAGGAGCGATTGCCCGGCAGGCGCCGTGAGCAGCGCGCCAAGCAGCGGAAACAGCACGAAGGCGAACACCGACTGGGTGAGCCAGAAACTCTCCCAGCTCCAGTCCTTCACCTTGTTGATGGGCACATAACTGCTCGATTGGCAAAACGCGCCAACGGCAATGATGAGCAGGCCAAGTATGATTTCCATTCAATTAACAATTAACAATTAACAATTTTGCGCCTGAGAATGGAGAAGTTAGAGAAGTTATCGCTCACTTCGTTCGCTAGAAGTTAAAGCCGATAGTCTGAGCGGCCTATGTGCAACCGCACCTGCAGTATCGGCTAGAAGCCGCAGGCTTCGATAACTTCTTTAACTTCTTTAACTTCTTAATTCCCAGACATTGACGAGCGGCGCCTCTTATCCGCGCTTGCTCGTCACATCCTTCTCATACTGCTGGATGCAGGCGATGTAGTCCTCGCCCACCGGCACATTGTTCTTCAGGTTGAAATAGTCGAACACGGCGCCGAACGGCAGGCTCTTCGCCTCCTCGAGCAGGGCCAGGCGCTCAAAGTTCTGCTCCTTGTCCTCGTAGGCGCGCAGTTGCTGCAGCGGCTCGAGCAGGGCTTGCAGAATGCACTTCTGCGTGGCGCGGGTGCCCACGATGTAGGCGCCGATGCGGTTGATGCTCGCGTCGAAATAGTCGAGGCCCACGTGAGCGCGGCTGAGCGCGTCGGCACGCACGATTTCCTTGAACAGGTCCAGAGTCTGGTCGTTCATGATGGTCACGTGGTCGCTGTCCCAGCGCACGGGGCGGCTCACGTGCAGCATCAGCTCCGGCACGAACAGCAGGAGCGAAGCCACCATGTCGCTCACGTTCTCCGTCTGCTCATAGTGCCCCGTGTCGAGCGTGTAGATGACGTTGCGGCTTGCGCAATAGCCTGCGTAGAAGTCGTGGCTGCCCACGGTGTAGCTCTCCAGGCCGATGCCAAACAGTTTCGCCTCCACGCAGCTCTTCATGTGCGGCAGCGGCTCAGCGAGGATTTCGTCGAGCGACTGCGCCAGAATCTGCCTGTAGCGCATGCGCTCCACCGTCAGGTCCTTGCTTCCGTCGTGCACCCAGATGTTCATGATGCAGGGGTCGCCCTGCGCCTCGCCCATGGCGTTGGCAATGCGGCGGCAGCGCTTGGTGTGCTCAATCCAGAAGTCGCGGATGCCCTTGTCGGGATTGCTCAGCGTGAGGTTGCCGCTCTTGGGGTGCGAAAAGCTCGTGCTGTTGAAGTCCAGTTTCAGGCCCTGCTCCTTTGCCCAGTCCATCCAGCCCTGGAAGTGCTTCACCTCCACTTGGTCGCGGTCCACGAACTGGCCTCCAAACTCGCCGTAAATCTCGTGCAAGTTCAGGCGGTGATTGCCCGCCAGCAGCGTCTTCACGTAGGCGATGTCCTGTCGCACCTCGTCAATGTTCCTGGCGCGTCCGGGGTAATTGCCCGTTGTCTGAATGCCGCCGCTGAGCGCCTCACCGCGCTCAAAGCCCACCACATCGTCCGTCTGCCAGCAGTGCAGCGAAATGGGGATTTGCTCCAGCGCCTCAATGGCCTTGTCCGTGTCCACGCCAATGGCGGCGTAGCGTTCTTTGGCAATGGCGTAAGCCTGCCTAATCTGTTCTTCTTTCATCTTTCGTGTAGGTATTAGTGGTTATGAAAATCAACAATTAGCAATTAACAATTAACAATTTGCCACTGGGGGCAGTTAACCGATTAATTCATTGCGCAGAGCGCTCATGTGCGCAAAGTAACGAAAAAAAACGCAAACTGCCAATCCTTTGCGCACATTTTTTTTGCACAGAGGCAAAAACGGCGGCAGCGAATGCGAAACGAGTGCGGTCGTTTCCAAAAACGACTGCGGTCGTTTTCCAAAACCACTGCGGTCGTTTTCAGAAACCACTGCAGTCGTTTTTTTCCTGCCGCGCGAAGTTTTCCGAAAAAAATGCGTACATTTGCAATGTACAACCCGAAAATCGGTACTTGCTCTTACACCATATATAATATATAAGGCGATGTTCAGGAAAAGGATGTTCAGTTTGGCGGTGGCGGTTATGGCCATTACGATGCCGGCGTGTGCGCAGGAAAGCATGGCGCGTTTCGTTGACAGCCTCATGGCGCAGATGACGCTGGAGGAGAAAATCGGTCAGTTGAACCTGGTTGACGTGGGCGATTTCAGCACGGGCAACGGCGTGAAGGCCGACGTGCTGGCGAAGATTGGCCGCGGCGAGGCGGGCGGCGTGTTCAACGTGAAGGGTCTGGCGAAGATTCGTCGCATGCAGGAGGCGGCGGTCAAGGAGACTCGCCTGGGCATCCCGCTGCTCGTGGGCATGGACGTGATTCACGGTTACGAAACCATCTTCCCCATTCCGCTGGCGAGTGCCTGCAGTTGGGACATCGACGCGATTCGCCAGAGCGCACGCATTGCGGCGCGCGAGGCGAGTGCCGACGGCATTTGCTGGACGTTCAGCCCGATGGTTGACGTGAGCACTGAGCCGCGCTGGGGCCGCGTGGCGGAAGGCGCGGGCGAGGACCCGTGGCTGGGCAGCCGCATCGCCGAGGCGATGGTGGAGGGGTATCAAGGAAAAGGTTACAGCCTCTCCCCCGGCCAATCTCCGATAGGGAGGGGAGAAGTTGCTGACGTTGGGGATGAGTTCTTGCCCAGTGACGCGCTTTTGGCTTGCCTGAAGCACTTCGCGCTCTATGGCGCTTCGGAGGGCGGACGTGACTACAACACCGTGGATATGAGCCGCTTGCGGATGTTCAACCAGTATATGGCGCCCTACGAGGCGGCGGTTCGCGCCGGCGTGGGCAGCGTGATGTCGTCGTTCAACATTGTTGACGGCATTCCGGCCACGGCCAATCGCTGGCTGCTGAACGACTTGCTGCGGCAGCAGTGGGGGTTCGGCGGACTGCTCGTGAGCGACTACGGGAGCATCGGGGAGATGGCGGCGCACGGCATGGGCGACTTGGCGCACAATTCGGCGCTGGCGCTGCGGGCCGGCACCGACATGGACATGTGCTCGAATGGCTTTCTCGGCACACTGAAGAACTCGCTGCAGAGCGGGCTTGTGACACAGAAGGACATTGACCAAGCGTGCCGGCGCGTGCTGGAAGCGAAGTACCGCCTCGGCTTGTTTGACGACCCCTACCGATTTCTTGACGAAACTCGGCGCGAGTGCGACATCCTGACCGAAGAAAACCGTGCTGCGGCGAGGAAACTGGCGGCGGAGTCGATGGTGCTGCTGAAGAACGGCGGCGTGCTGCCGCTGCGCGAAGGGCAGACCGTGGCGCTCATTGGCCCGCTTGGCGACACGCGCAACAACCTGGGCGGCACGTGGTGCCCGAGTCAGGCGGCGGACCGCTACCAAACGCTTCGCGAGGCGCTGCAGGAGCGGATTGGCGAGGAGCGCGCGCTTTTTGCGCAAGGGTGCAACATCAGTGCTGACGCAGCGCTGCAAACGGCGGCGGAATTCGGCAAAACCATTCCGCGCATCGACGCCAAAGCGGGCATGGAAGAGGCACTGGCGGTGGCGCGGCGGGCGGACGTCGTTCTCTGCGCCATGGGCGAATGTGCCGACATGTCGGGCGAAAGCAGCAGCCGCACCGACCTGGACCTGCCGAGTGAGCAGCGCGAATTGCTCAGCCGCCTGCTGACGCTGGGCAAACCGCTGGTGCTGCTGCACTTCAGCGGGCGCCCCACGACGCTGGGATGGGAAGCTGAGCGCGTGCCTGCCATTCTGCAGGTGTGGTTCCCAGGCAGCGAAGGCGGCCGTGCCATCTGCGACGTGGTGCTGGGCGACGTGTGCCCGAGCGGCAAACTGACGATGACATTTCCGAAGCGCGTGGGCCAGATTCCCATCTACTACAACTGCCTGCCGACGGGCCGCGACGTGGCCGCCGATGCGCCGCAGTATTACAAGTACCAGAGCAACTACCTGGACCTGCGCAACGGTCCGCTCTATCCCTTTGGCTACGGCCTGAGTTACACGACGTTCGCCTACGGACAGCCCGTGCTCAGCGCCGCGTCGATGAGCCGGAATGGGGGCAGCGTGACGGTTTCCGTGGACGTGACGAACACAGGCGAGCGCGACGGCGACGAGGTGGTGCAACTCTACATCCATGCGCGCGCCGCGTCGGTGAGCCGGCCCGTGAAGGAACTGAAAGGCTTCCAGCGCATCCACCTGAAGGCGGGCGAGCGGCAGACGGTTTCCTTTGTGCTCACGCCCGACCTGCTCAGTTACCGCGACGCGAATGGGCAGCCGCTGCTCGACCCCAGCACGTTTGACATCATGGTGGGTGGGAACAGCAGGGACGTGAAGGGGGTTCAACTAACAATCAATTAAAAGCCTCTCCCCCTGCCCCTCCCCAAAAAGGGAGGGGTGACTGGCACAATGAGATATAAATAATTGTTAATTGTGGGGCGTTTCGGGCGCTTTGGTTTTGCCATGTCGGAAAAAAGCGTTACCTTTGGGCAACTTTTTGACCAACACATCAAACCCAACTAAACGTTTTTCAGCAAAAATGAAAAAGATTTTCTTTCTGGCCGCGCTGCTCTTGACAACGCTGGGCGCTTCGGCCCAAAACCTTCAGAAAGGCAAGTACGGCTACCTCTATTGCCACATGAGCGACAGGGGCGAATGGACGGCCTACGCGGTGAGCCGCGACGGCTTCAACTATCAGGACATCCTGGGCGGTCAACCGATTTTCGACACCAAGGAGCATGCACGCATCGAAGGCGGCACGCGCGATGCCTACATCTGCCGCACGCACGACGGCAAGGGCTACCTGATGGTGACGACCGACATGTGCGTGGCCAAGTCGGGCAAGTGGCACAACTACGGCATCGACCTGCTGCGCAGCAAGGACCTCATCCACTGGGAGAGCGTGACGTTTGACTTCCGCAAGGGCGCCAGCATCTTCAGCGACCCCGACGCGCCCGATGCCTACAAGGACTGGAGCAAGGTGATTCGCGTGTGGGCGCCGCAGATTTTCTGGGACCCCAACCACGTTTGGCCCAGCGGCAAGAAGGGCGGCTACATGATTTACTACTCGATGTGGAACCAGGAGGAGGAAAAGTACGACCGCATGTACTACAGCTATGCCGACGAGACGTTCACGACCATCACGAAGCCGCAACTGCTGTTCGACTGGGGCTACGCGACGATTGACGCCGACATCAACTACCTGCCCAGCGACGGCAAGTTCCACATGCTCATCAAGAAGGAGGGCGGCCACCCCGGCATCTTCACCGCAACGGCCGACCGGCTCACGGGGCCCTGGGGCGAGCCCGTGGAGGACGACTACGTGAGCTTTGAGGGCAACAAGAAGTGCGAGGGCTCGAGCGCGTTCCAGCTCATCGGCCATGACGACTGGTGCGTGGCCTACATCGAGTATTCGTCCAACCCCAAGCACTACCGCATCTGCAAGGCCGACGAGCACCTGCGCAACTTCCACGACCCCGTGGACATCAAGGGCGTGACGGGTCCGCAGCACGGCTCGTTCATGCGCCTGACGAAGAAGGAATACAAGCGCCTGCTGAAGTGGGACGCAAAGCAGAAAGCGGCAAAGAAGTAGTTAATTTTAAAGAAGTTAGAGAAGTTAAAGAAGTTATCGGCACTTCGTGCCTAGAAGTTAAAGCCGATAGTTGCAGACAGCTCTGAGTAACGGCTAGTGAGCGCAGCGAACGATAACTTTTAAGCGAGCTTGCGAGCGATAACTTCTCTAACTTCTTCCATTCTTATAAAAACATCACCTCAAAAGACTAATATCATGAACTTTTTCGCAGTAGATTTGGGCGCGACGAGCGGCCGAACCATTCTCGGAACGCTCGAGGGCGGCACGCTCTCGCAGCGCGAAATCACACGTTTTCCCAACCACATCATCCAGACGGGCGGCCACTTCTTCTGGGACATCTACGCCCTGTACAACGAAATTCTGCGCGGCCTGAAGACGGTGGCGCAGGAGGGCATCGAGATTGCCTCCGTGGGCATCGACACGTGGGGCTGCGACTTTGCCTTCGTGGCGCCCGACGGCGGCCTGCTGCGCAATCCCTATTGCTACCGCGACCCGCACACGGAGGGCGCTATGGACGAGTATTTCAAACTCATTCCGAAGGAGAACGTGTATGAGAAGACGGGCATTCAGTTCATGAATTTCAACAGCCTGTTCCAACTGGCCACGCTGCGGCGCAACCACGACAGCGCGCTGCAGGCCGCCAGCAAAGTGCTGTTCATCCCCGACGCCCTGATGTACATGCTCACGGGGCAGGCCGTATGCGAATACACCGTGCTCAGCACGAGCCAGATGCTCGACCCGCGCACCAAACGCATTGACGCTGAACTCATTGGCGCCATCGGGCTGACGGAGGAGAACTTCGGCCGCTACGTGAATCCGTGCGACACCGTCGGCACGCTTTCCGAGGAAGTGCAGCGCCAGACGGGGCTCGGGGCAGTGCCCGTGGTTGCCGTTGCAGGCCACGACACCGCCGCTGCCGTCGCTGCCGTTCCCGCAGCCGACGAGAAGTTCGCCTACCTGAGTTGCGGCACGTGGTCGCTGCTGGGCATTGAGACGCCCGATGCCATCATCAACAGCCAGAGCCTGGCCTACAATTTCACCAACGAAGGCGGCATTGAAGGCACCACGCGCTTCCTGAAGAACATCTGCGGAATGTGGCTGCTGGAGCGCTGCCGCAAGGCCTGGGAGAGCGACCAGAGCGTGCCGAAGGACATCAACGAACTCAATGCTGCCGCCATGCAGGCCGCGCCGTTCCAGAGTTTCATCTTCCCCGACGCGCCCGAATTTGCCAATCCCGACGACATGCCCGCCGCCATCCGAGCCTACTGCGAGCGCACGGGTCAGCACGTGCCGCAGGATTTCCGCGAAATGGCGCGCTGTATCTTCGAAAGCCTCGCCATGCGCTACCGCCAAGTGCTCGACCTGCTGCGCCAGTTCGCGCCGTTCCCCATCGAGCGCCTGCACGTCATTGGCGGCGGAACCTACAACCACCACCTCATGCAAATGGCGGCCGACAGCATCAACCTGCCCGTCATCACGGGTCCTGCCGAGGGCACGGCCATTGGCAACATCATGCTTCAGGCGAAGGCCGCAGGACTGGTGCCCGACCGCTTCGCCATGCGCCAGACCATTGGCCAAAGCATCGACATGAAGACTTTCCTGCCCCACGACGCCGCCACCTGGGACGAGGCCTACAAGCGCTACCTCAAGGCAATTAACAATTAACAATTGGGAAGTTAGAGAAGTTAAAGAAGTTAAAGAAGTTATCACTCGCTGCGCTCGTTAGAAGTTAAAGCCGATAGTGGCGCTGCGCGCAATTACATCTATAATTATAAAGAAAGGTCCAAAATCGCCCATTCCATCGGGGATTTTGGACCTTCTTTTGATATATCTGGTAGGTCTGTAATTGCTAATTGTTAATTGCGCTTCGCGCTTCGCATTGCCTCTTCCACTTCAAATATCCGAACCAGGCGATGACGGTGTAGATGCCGTAGAGCCCAGCCTTGAAGGGGATGCCCTTGTAGGCGTAGAGGCCAGTGCAGATGGCATCGACCACCAGCCAGATGAGCCACTGCTCGCAGTATTTCCGCGCCAGCGCCCACAGCGCCACGAAACTCAGCGCGTTGACGAAACTGTCGAGTATGGGGACGGTGGAGTCGGTGAGATAGCGCAAAATGAGGTAGAGCGCGCCCCAGGCAAGCAGGAAGCAGAGTGCGGCAGGCACGACGAGGCGCTTGGGAAAACGGCTGATGGGCAGTTCCGTCTTGCTCTCCGCCTTGCCCTTTGCGCCCCATTTCCACATCACCACGCCATAGGCCGCGGCGAGGCAGTAGTAAACCGCCATGCCGGCGTCGGCGTAGAGCCCTGCCTTGAAGTAAAGCACCATGTCGATGGCGGGCATAATCACGCCCACGAGCCACAGCCACACGCTGGCGCGAAACTCCAACCAGAGGTAGATGAGGCCCAGGATGGCGGCGAAAAGGTCGAGGTAGTTCAGACTGGTCATGGGGAATGTTCGGCGATTGATTTAGAACGCGAGCGACAGGTGGGCCAGGCAGTGGATGGGCGCGCTGGGCGCAAAGCCTGTGGCGTAGGCGTCGCGCGGACCCCACGTGTTGACGGCGGCGATGCTGCCGTCGGCCTGCTGGCGATACTGTGGCGAAGCCCAGCCGTTGTTGTCGTATTTTGCGCTGAAAATGTTGTAAACCGTGACGCCCACGCGCGCCTCTTTCACGCCCCATTTCTTCATGGAGAAAGCGTAGGAGAGGTCGAAGTCGGTGTTCCAGTTGTGCTTCAGTTGCAGCGATTCGCTCGTGGCATTGCCGTCTTCGTCGGTGCAGGCCATGGTCTTGAAACCCGTGTTGGTCAGATATTGGTCGCCCACGAAGCGGGTGTGGATGCGCGCTTCAAGGCCTTTGTAGGTAAAGGTGATGATGTTATTGAACAGCACGTCGGGCGAGAAGGCGAGCGGCTGCCAACCCGTGATGGTGCCGACGGTCTCGCCGTCCTCAAGCGTCACGTTCACGTCTTTCACTCGGTTGCGCGAGAGCGTGAGGTTGGCGTCCCATCGCAGCCACTCCAGCGGCTTCCACGCGGCCTCCAGTTCCACGCCCAGGCGGTAACTCTTGGGCATGTTGGCTGAAACCACTTCGCCGTTGATGTCGAGTTCGCCCGTCTGCACGAACTGGTCCTTGTAGTTCATGTAGTAGCCGTTGATGCTGGCGGAGAAAGTCTTGCTGCGGAAACTGTAGCCCAGTTCAAAGTCGTTCAGCCGCTCCGGCGTGGGCAGCGCCTCGAGGGCATTGAGCGAGCGCTCGTAGTTGTTGCGCGCCGGTTCGCGGTGGGCCAGGGCGTAACTGGCGTAGGCGCGGTGGCTGGGCGTGATTTGGTAGTTCAGGCCCACCTTCGGATTGAGGAAGTCGTAGGTCTCGTCGAGGCCGTAAACGATGCGCTGGTAGGTGTCCCAGTTGAAGGCGTCGGCGGTTCCGTTCATCTTCACGCCCACGTGGCGGTACTGCAGGTCGCCATAGACGGTCAGGCCGCGCAGCAGTTCGTAGGTCGCTTTGGCGTAGATGTTGGCGTCGAGTTTGCGCGTGTTGTTGTCGTAGTAGGGATGGTCGGGGTTGAAATCCACGCCGCTGATGGGCGCTTTCAGCCAAGTCACCACGCCGAAATGGTCGCCGTCATAGCGGTTCCATGCGCCGCCGAGGGTGGCCTGCAGGCGCTTGTGGTCGTCGTAGTTCAGGCTGAAGACGGTGCCCCAGAAGTCGTTGTCCATGGCTTTCTGGCGCACGAGGTCGCTCTTGCCCCAAGTCTGCGCGGGGTCGAGTTCGTATTCAAAGAGCGTGCGGCGCGACTTGTACTGGTTGTAATAGCCGTGGCCCTTCGTGTAGTGCAGCGCAACGGCCAGTTTCCACGCCTCGGCCAGGTCTTGCGCCCAGTGCAGTTGGTAGTTTTGCTGGTGGTAATTGTCGGTTTGGTCGCCATAGTAGCGGCGGTTGCCCTCGGCGTCGTAGTATTCGCCGCAGGAATTGTACGTGCGTCCATACTGCTTCTGCTCCCACTTCGATGCGTAGTTCCAGGCGTGGTAGGTCTCCTCCGTGCCGTTGGTGGTGAGCAGTTTCACCACGGTCCGCTCGCCCATGTAGCCGCCCTGCAGGAAGTAACTGTTGAGTTTTGCCGAAGCGCGGTCCACGTAGCCCTTGCTGCCGATGTTCGACAGGCGGCCCTGCACCACCCAGTGGTCGGCGAGCAGGCCCGTTCCGAAGCGCACGGTCTCCTTGTGGGTGTAGTAACTGCCGCCGCTAAGGTCGAGGCGTGCGAAGGGTTCGTCCTCCAAGTGCTCGGTCTGCATGTTGATGCTTGCGCCAAACGCGCCGGCGCCGTTCGTGCTCGTGCCCACGCCCCTTTGCAACTGGATGCTCGACAGGCTGCTCGCCAGGTCGCCGCTGTTCACCCAGTAGAGCAGGCTGCTCTCGCTGTCGTTCATCGGCACGCCGTTCGCCGTCACGTTGATGCGGCTGCCGTCGGTGCCGCGCACGCGGATGCTGGTGTAGCCAATGCCGTTGCCGGCGTCGCTGGTCATGGTCACCGAGGGCATGGTGCTGAGCAGGAAGGGCACGTCCTGCCCCGTGTTCAGTTGCTGGAGCGCCTTGCCGCGCACTTCGCTGTAGGCCATGGGCGTGCGCACGCCGGCTCGGGTGCTCACCACCGCCACTTCCTGCAGCGCCACATTTTTCACACTGTCGGCAGGCACTTGCTCTGCCCTTGCGCCCGCTGCCGTCATGGCGCAGGCCAAAAGAAAGTAACTTTTCTTCATCTTTCCTTATTATTTTTACACATTATATATAATAAGGGGGCGACGAACAGACTTGGGCGCTGCCCAAGTCACAGAACAAAAAATTCATTCTGCCTTTTTCCTTCGGCGGCATTACCCGCATCAGGTTCGAGGGTCTCATCTCAGCCGAACCAATTGGCCCAGCACCCCTAAAGTCATTATTCCGACTGCAAAGGTACGCATTTTTGCCCAAACAGCGCGCTTTTTTTGGCAAAAATGCACGCGGCGCCTGCAAAATGAAAACTTTTCTGCGCAAAGCATTCCCCGCTTTTTTTGCTCGCGCGATGCAAAAAAAATGCGTAAACGCTTGATTGTTACGGATAATTTTTGTTCCTTTGCAAGCGAAAAGGGTGGGCGAGCGCGCGGCAAGGCGCCTGGTCCGCCCCAGAATGATGATAGGAGCGAAGAACAAACAAATAACAATCATACCATGAAACGAACTTTACACTTTCTTTTTGCCGCCATACTCCTCATGGCGGCCGGTAA